>Ga0182792_1000441_pt1 | contig 39909 bp, 38 predicted proteins | sample Passage237B_FD_130497 | JGI IMG/M metagenome (GOLD analysis project Ga0182792, IMG submission 130497) | Cellulose adapted compost microbial communities from Newby Island Compost Facility, Milpitas, CA, USA - Passage2 37B (version 2) (version 2) ...
CGACGAGACCGTCGACTGGGGCGTGCCGGCGCTGGAGAAGGCGGCGGAAGGGCTGAAATGCACGACCGCGGTGCACATCTGCTACGGCTACGGCATCGAGGCCAACATCAAGTGGAAGGAGACGCTGGGCGAGAGCTGGCGGCAGTACGAGAAGACCTTCCCCGCGCTCGACCGCAGCCGGATCCAGCAGGTCTCGCTGGAGTGCCGGCAGAGTCACGTGCCGCCAGAACTGATGAAGCTGCTGCCGAACAAGACGGTGCTGGTGGGCGCGATCGACGTCGCTTCCGACAAGGTCGAGACGCCGGAGGAGGTCGCCGCGACGCTGAAGCTCGCGACGCAGTACGTCGATCCCGAACGCATCCAGGCCTGCACCAACTGCGGCATGGCGCCGATGACGATCGGCGTCGCCTACGGCAAGCTCCGCGCCCTGGCCGAGGGTGCGGCGCTGGCGCGGCGGACCCTGTAGCGCGGGATGCCGGCGGAATCGCGGGACGTTCCGTCGGCGGGGCGGCTGATCGGCGAGGCCGTCGGCCACTGGATCCGCCATCCGCGATCCTTCTGGCCGCTGGGCGGCACCTGCACGGCGGGGCTGGGAATCCTCAAGATCCTGGCGCTGTCCGGCATCGGCCCGTCGGGCTTTTCCGGCGTCGTCGCCATCACCTACATCTTCGTGCTCGACCAGTGGTTCAAGCGCTTCCTGTTCGACGACTGGACGCAGCGCGCGACGCTCCTCGACCGCAACGCCACGAGCTGGACCGGAGCGGCCCTTCCGCGCTGGCGCTTCATCGCCTTCTGCCTCGGCTACTGCCTGCTCGTCACCCTCACCGCCGTCGCGCTGTTCCTGTTCCTGGCGCCCGGCCTGTTCGGTGGCGCGCTGACGACGAACATCCTCGCGATGTCGGCCGCCAGCCAGGCCATCGCCATGCTGGCCGGCGCGCTGGCGTTCGGCAGTTTCCTCCTGTTCCTGCCTGCCAGCATCGCCGGGCTGCGCTGGAACCTCGGCGACGCCTTCCGCGAAGCGACGGGACTGCATCTGCCGCTCCTGCGACTCGCGCTGTTCAGCACTTTCGTGTCCCTGCTCGGGCCGGCGTTGCTGGTCGGCATCGGGCTGCTCATGCCCGTCGGCTGGCTGCTGCTGGCCTGCCAGGTCCTCGCGATCCTGATCGACATGATCGCCCTCCATGTCCTCGCCTACGGCGTCTCGCGCCTCTTCATCGCGCAGACCGGATGGCGGGCGGAGCCGCTCGACCGGCTGTCCTGAGCGACGACGTCATTTCTGCTGCGGCAGGTGCGCGCCCAAATGCTCGTTGTTTCAACAGGCACAATCCGCAGGCGCTGGTTTCGATCTCAGGCCGTTCAATTGCAGCACAACTGCGAAGGCGACCACGCTCAACCCGCCCAGAAGCGCAAAGGTCCCCTGCGCCCCGATACCGGCCATCAGTGAAGCGAGAACCGGCGGAGCCAATGCGTTGATCAGGTTCATTGGCAGCGCGATAGTCGCCATCGCCGCCGCATAGTGGGCTTTCTCAAAGAAGACGAGCGGCATCGTGGCTCGTGCCACGGCGAAGGCACCACTCCCTATGCCGAACAACACGAGATATCCGACCACCGACAGGATACCCGCACCACCGATCCAGATCGCGACCAGCCCCAGCGGAATCATCGCGCCGGAGACGATCGCGGTGGACAGTCCGTCCCATCTCCGCCCACCCAAAAGATCGACCGCACGCCCGCCGACCTTGAAGATCCCCAGGAGTGAAGCAATCGCGACGGCACCGGCGAGGTCCATACCCATCGCCTGCAAGAGCTGAATGCCCACCGCGTCGATGCCAAACGTCACGAAGCTGTTCAAGGCGATGGCGGCCACGAGCAGGACGAAGATACGCCCCTCGCGCGCCGGCCGCTCCCTGCTGGTCGTGGCGGCCGCGCCTCCGGTCGCGGGCAAGCCGAACCAAACCAGCGGGCAGATACTGAATACCATGACTCCCGCATAGACAAGGACGGCGCCGCGCCACCCAACCAGGTTTTCGAGATAGGCGGTTATCGGCCAGAAGATGCTGCCCGCGAGACCGGTCACCAACATCAGCGTTCCGATCAGGCTGCGCGCCCGGTCCTTCGCATATTCAGCGATATAGGCGTAAGCCGACGTCGTCAGGAACATTGCCCCGGCTAGGCCAGTCAACGCCCAGGCGACCCAGAATACCGGCAGGGTCGGCGAGACCCCAATCAGGCATAGTCCCAGGCCGATCATGCACGCGCCCGCTGCCATCACCGGTCGCGTTCCGAACCGGCGGAATGCGCGGCCCGCCCAAGGAGCCGCAAGCCCCATCGAGACGTACAGTATTGAGGTGCCGAGAAAGGCCGATGGCAGGGAGCTTCCGAATTCCGCGGCCACCGGGGGCGCGATGACGGGCAAGACGCCGACGGCGCCCCAGCCGCCAACTTGCGTCAGCGCGAGGACAAGCAGGACAAAGGAATGACGTTGCATCGTCCACTCATAACGCCAGGGGCTGACACTCTGCGAGCGGCCAGCCTCATCAAAGGCGTCCGCGGAGCGTGAACATCGCGTTGAATGGCGCTCCATACATGTTGTTGTACAGGGGGCTGGTAACAGTTTGATAATAGACTGAGTCGGTTATGTTGTTCAGGTTGAGGGCCGCTTCGAGATGCTCGTTGATCCTGTAACCGACACGGGCGCTCAATGTACCATAGCCATACTGATATATATTGCTGCTGCTGAACGTGCTTACGGCAAACACACCGCCTCCGATGCTCCAGCTCTTCAGCGGACCATCCAGGAACTCGTAGTCCGTCCAGAGCTTGAACATGTGCTGCGGCGTGAACGTGCTGTAGGGCTGCCCCTGATACGTCGCATCCTGGACGTACGACGTGGGATTGTAGGTGTAACCCGCGGTCAGATTCCATCCAGGGACAAGGCGCCCGACCAGCTGGACGTCGACGCCCCTGCTTTCGACCTCGCCTCCCGATGGCAGATAGTATCCGGGATGTAGTGCATCCGCCTGCGCCGTGTTTCTCTGGCTTATGAGGAAGAACGCGAGCGACCCATCGAGTTGCCCTTCGAAGAATGATCCCTTGAGACCAGCTTCGTACTGGACCCCGGTAACGGGATTGAGCAACGCGCCACTGTAGGTCAGATAACTCTGCGGCTGATATATGCTTGTATAGCTGGCATACGCGGAAACGTTCTCGCTCACGTCGAATACGAGCGCGGCGTACGGCGTGAATTCCGCTGCATCGCCGAAGAGCAGCGGCGGCTGTACGGTAGGATACAGCTGTTGCGTCGACGCATTGTACCAGTTCAGCCGGCCGCCGAGGATGAGCTTCAACGGGTCGGCCAAGCTGAACCTGCCCGACAGATACAGACCATATTGTGTTGTGTTCGTAACGGTGTTTCCTCTCGGAGGAAGATTGGACGGCTGGGGCACGTTGTACGCAGGAGCGTAGATATTGAAGGGACCAGGGATTGGTATCTGTGTGCCAGGCCAATAGTTGTAGAGTTCATTTCTCCAGTTGAATCCCGCGATCACTTCATGCGTTCGTCCAAAGAGCGATATCGGCCCGCTGACCGAACTATCGACGCTGAATTGGTCTTCTTCATAAAAGGTATAGGTCCCATAGAGGGACGGAAAAGTATTCGTTGTCGGGTCTACAGCGGCAGACACGGCAGTGCGGGTCCAGTTCGTGGTTGAATGGAAATAGGTTCCTGCTAACCGCAGGCTCCATCCGTTGTCGAAGCGATGAGTAAGTTCAGCAAACGGATTCAGGGTATCGTTGGGACGACTGCCCCACGATACGCTTCCCGCAAAGGAGGATCTCGGAACGTTCAGGGTCTGTCCATTGGTGTAAGCAGGCAACCCGACGAACGGGATCGAATCGTTCTTCTGATAGCTCATTCCGAAACGCAACAGGGTGTCGGGCGTGATGTCCGCTTCGACGGTGCCATAGATGAGGGCGTTCCGGTTGTGGGCGACGTCATAGAAGTAGTTGTTGTCCTGGACGGATGCGACGACACGGCCGCGAATCGTCCCGGACGCATTCACCGGACCTCCAACATCCACCACTCCCCTGTAGAAATCGAAGGAACCCACGCTTGCCTCGCCGATCAGCGTGAATTGGTTCTGGGGCCGCTTGCGAACCAGATTGACCATTCCACTCGGCTGCCCCGCGCCAGTGAACAGTCCGCTTGGCCCACGCAACACTTCGACGTGGTCGTACATCGCCATGTCGAGCGGCGCGTAGGATTGATTGTTAGTGTATTCGAGGGCGACGCCATCCTGCTGTGCCGTCGTCAGCTGAAAGCCTCGTGAGTAGAAGGTGAAGTTATTGGTGCTGGGATTGAGCACCGTGATACCAGGCGTCTGCTGCAGCACTTCGGGCAGTGAGACGAGATTTTGCTCCTGGATCTGTTGTTGCGTAATGACGCTGACGGTTTGGGGAATCTCCCGCATCGGCGTTGGAATTCCGGCGCCAACAGTTACGGCCCGGGATGCGTAGGATCCAGTGCCTTCGGTGAGGGTTGGATTCGAGCGGTCTTCCGCCTGCACCCTCACGGGATCGAGCTGCAGGGCCCCACTCGCGTCCGGGCTTCCGGTCACAGTGACGGAACCGGGCGAGGTGAAGCGATAGGAAACGCCCGTCCCCGCCAGGAGCTGCTGAAGCGCCTGCGTAGCGGTCAATGTGCCGATCACGCCGCCGGTCGATTTTCCGGCCGTCGCCCTCGGGTCGAAGACGACCTGCAGGCCCGATTGCCGTCCGAAGGCCGTCAGCGCCGAGGCGAGCGATTGTGCAGGGATGTCGTAGGTGGCGGTCGCCGCCGTCTGGGCCTGCAATGCGTCCGGCGGCACCTGCGCCACGGCCTTGCCGCCAGCCGCCAGGGACAGGATCGATGCCGCGCCCAGCAGGCAAGCGGACGTACGGGCAGCAACGAAGACGCCGGGCCGCCGCGCGGCCTTCACTTTCGAAGCCAAATCGTTCCCCCAAAGCAGGCCGTGCCGGCGGGATCACGGGATTCATCCCCGCGCGATGCGCAGAGCTTTCAACGAGAGAACGAACCGGTGGTCCGAAACTTAACGGCACCATCACCGGCATGACGATGGCCGGCATGACGATGGCCGGCATGACGATGGCCGGCATGGCATGGCTGCGGGGGCGCGTGGCCTTCAGCGCGAGGAGATCACCGTCAAGAAGGGAGTCACCTGCATCACCCGCCCCTGCTGCAGATCGACCAGCGCCCGAAGGGCGTCGGCGGGGTGCCTGAGGTCTATGATGCCCGAAGCCCGAGAGTCGGCGATCCTCGAATCGCCGAAGACGATGACGCCGGGCATGTACCGGCCGACCTGTTCCACGATGTCGCGGATCGATGTGTCATAGACCACGATGCGTCGGTCTCGCCAGGCGCCGATATCCTGCGGATCGATGACGCCCTCGCTCGAGCCGCCGCCATCGGCAACCCTCAACCGCTGGCCGGCCGTCAGGGCCGCAAGCCTTTCGTTGCCATTCCGCGTCACGTTCACCGTGCCGGATCGGACTGCAACGTCCACGCCGGTCCGCGTCGTGGTCACGTTGAAGGCGGTTCCTGTCACCAGGACGTCGATGGGACCCGCCGCCACCACGAAGGGGCGTTCCCTTGATGGTGTCACCTCGAAATAGGCCTGACCCGCCAGCAGCCTGACGCTCCGGCGTGACGCCGTGTAATCGACGGCCACGGCGCTCGCCGCGTCGAGCGCGATGCGGCTGCCATCCTCCAGGACGTAATCACGCAATTCCGCCGTCCCCGTGATGTGATCCGCCGAAAGGCGGAGCTGCAGGGTCGGAACAGTGAAGAAGGCCAAGCACGCCGCAGCGCCGGTGACGGCCAGCACGGCACCGCGATGGCAAAGGCGCCGCCAAGGGCTGGCGGCGCGAACCGCCTCGCGCCGTTCCCGCGGGAGCGGTGCGAGCTGACTCGAACTGCCCCATACCAGCTCGACGGCCTCATAGGCCCTTCGATGGCTGTCGCTTCGGGAAAGCCACCTCTCGAACTCGGCACGCGCGGCCTGATCGTCAGGCGCCTCCTCCATGCGCATGAGCCATTCGATTGCCTGGCCTTGAAGGGACTCTTCCCTGCCTGGCGGTGGGTTCACCTTGTCTCGGCTCCTCAATCAGCGGGGCTACGGCGACCACCCCATCTACAAACGAACGGCTGCGCACAAACTTAACGGCTGCACGTTTCAGGTCACCTTAACCGAAGATGAGCCCCTCCGCCCCGGGCATGTTCAACGTGCAATGAAGCATCGCGCCCTTGATCATCTTGTGCACGCGCGGAACGGACACGCCGAGATGCGTCGCGATCTCCTGCAACGTCCGCCGCTCGACACGATACATGATGAAGGCCACCTGCGTTCGCTCCGGCAGGTCCGCCAGGGCATGCTCCAGCGCGCGCAGCCGGTCGCGGTAGTAGAGAACCCGCTCGGCCGTCGGCGCATCGCTCGGGACGATCTCGAGCAATTCCGGGGTGATGGCATCGGGAGCATGGATCGAACGGCGACGCGCCCAATCCAGCGCGAGATTGCGAACGATCGCGAAGAGATACTTCGCGGGCTGCGCAAGATCGGCAGCCTCCGGGCCCTTGGAGAAACGGAGCCACGCCTCCTGCACGAGGTCTTCGGCCGTCGCGCGGTCACGCAGCAGCCGATGAGCGTAGTTCAGCAGCTCATCCCGATGCGCCAGATAGATGGCCAGGGACAGATTCGCGGGGGCCAAGGGAACTATCCAGATGCGGACTGATACAAATGCGAATGGCTCTCATTCGTATATGCTCCGCTGTTCACGAAATCAATCGGCCCCGCCAGCTTCGAGTCGGATGTGCGGCAAAGCGACGAGTCGAACCCGCAGGAGCATCGGCGCCTAAGTGAGGCGCGCGCGAAGCGCGTAGAGCAGGTCGAGCGCCTCGCGTGGCGACAGCTCGTCGGGATTGATCGCCGACAGCGCTTTCTCGACTTCCGATTCCTGCGGCTTCGCTGCAGCGGGGCCGGCGGCGGGACGCGGCGGCGCGGCGGCGAACAGCGGCAGGTCATCGGCGAGCCGCGCCACGGCGCCCGACTGCTCGCCCTTCTCCAGCGCCGCCAGCACCTCCTCGGCGCGCGCCACCACGGCGGCCGGCAGGCCGGCGAGCTGTGCCACATGGATGCCGTAGGACCGGTCGGCCGCGCCAGGCCCCACCTCGTGCAGGAACCCCCCCTCGTTCTGCCCCTCCTTGACGCGCATCGTGTAGGGCGCGCGCGGGACCAGCCGCTCCCTGAGCGCGCCCAGCTCGTGGAAGTGGGTGGCGAACAGCGCGCGGCAGCGGTTGACGTCGTGCAGGTGCTCGAGCGTCGCCCAGGCGATCGAAAGGCCATCGAAGGTCGCGGTGCCGCGGCCGATCTCGTCGAGGATCACCAGGCTGCGCGCCGTCGCCTGGTTCAGGATGGCGGCGGTCTCGACCATCTCGACCATGAAGGTCGAGCGGCCGCGCGCCAGGTCGTCGGCGGCGCCGACGCGGCTGAACAGACGGTCGACGATGCCAATCGTCGCGGCGCGCGCCGGCACGAAGGAGCCAGCCTGCGCCAGCACCGCGATCAGTGCGTTCTGGCGCAGGAAGGTCGACTTGCCGGCCATGTTGGGACCGGTCAGCAGCCACAGGCGGCGCTCGGGGCCGATATCGCAGTCGTTGGGCACGAAGGCCGGCCCGCCCTGCCTTGTCAGCGCCGCCTCGACGACCGGATGGCGGCCGGCCTCGACGGCGAAGGCTGGCTCCTCGCTCAGCACCGGGCGCACGTAGCTGCCGGTCGCGGCCAGCTCGGCCAGCGCCGCGGCGACGTCCAGCGCGGCCAAGGCGCGGGCCGCGGCGAACACCGCCTCGGACGCGGCCATCACGCGCGCCGACATCTCCTCGAAGAGCGCCAGCTCGAGCGCCAGCGCCTGGTCGGCGGCGCGGCCGATGCGCGTCTCGAGATCGGCCAGCTCGGCGGTGCTGAAGCGCGTCGCGTTGGCCATCGACTGGCGGCGGGTGAAGCCAAGCGCCGCCAGGTCGAGCTTGTCGGCATGCGTTGCCGTCACCTCGATGTGATAGCCGATCATGTTGTTGTGGCGGATCTTGAGCGAGGCGACGCCGGCCTCGGCGCGGTACTTCGCCTCGAGCGCCGCCACCGTCTTGCGGCTGTCGTCGCGCAGCGTGCGCTGCTCGTCGAGCTCGGCGCGGTAGCCCAGACGCACGAAGCCGCCGTCGCGTGCCAGCAGCGGCGGCTCGTCGACCAGGGCCTCGGCCAAGGCATCGACCAGGGGCTGGTGGCCGCAGCAGGCGGCGACGATCGCGGCCAGGGGGGCGGGCGGCGGCATCAGCGCCTCGGGCTCTGCCTTCAGCGCCACCGCCAGCGCTTCGCCCGAGGCCAGGCCGTCGCGCAGCGCCGCGAGGTCGCGCGGGCCGCCACGGCCGACCGACAGGCGCTGCAGGGCGCGCTCGATGTCGGGCGTGCGGCGCAGCGCCTCGCGCCCGCGCTCGCGCACGGCGGGCCGCTCGACGAAGAGCTGCACCAGGTCGAGCCGGCGCTCGATCTCGGCGCGGTCGGTCAGCGGCGCGGCGATGCGCTCGGCGAGCAGGCGGGCGCCCGGCCCCGTCAGCGTGCGGTCGATGGTGGCGAGCAGGCTGCCGTCGCGGCGGCCGTCGAGCCCGCGCACCAGCTCGAGATTGCGCCGTGTCGCGGGGTCGATCTCCATCGTGCCGTCGGCGCGCTCGCGGCGCGGCGGCACCAGCGCCGGCCGCTTGCCGGCCTGGGTCAGCTCAACATAGTCGAGCAGCGCGCCGCAGGCCGCGACCTCGGCGCGCGAGAAGGCGCCGAAACTGTCCAGCGCGGCGACGTTGAAGGCCGCTTCCAGACGCCTGCGCGCGTTGTCGCTGTCGAAGCGCGCCGAGGGCAGCGGCGTCAGCACGGCGTTCCAGTCGGCGAGCGCCGCCTTGAGCGGCTCGCGCGCCAGCAGCCGGTCGGGCACCAGCAGCTCGCCGGGCATCAGCCGGGCCAGGGCGGCGGCGAGCTGGCCGGCCTCGAGCGGCTGGGCCGCGAAATCGGCGGTCGACAGGTCGAGCCAAGCCAGCGCCAGCGCCCCCTGCGCCTCGGCCAGGGCGGCGAGGTAGTTGTGGCTGCGCGCGTCGAGGAGCGCATCCTCGGTCAGCGTGCCCGGCGTGATGACGCGCACCACGGCACGCTCGACGACCGACTTGGCACCGCGCTTCCTGGCCTCGGCCGGATCCTCAACCTGCTCGCAGACGGCGACCTTGAATCCCTGGCGGATCAGCCGCGACAGGTAGGCCTCGTGGCTGTGCACGGGCACACCGCACATCCTGATGTCTTCGCCCAGATGCTGGCCGCGCTTGGTGAGGGCGATGTCCAGCGCCGCGGAAGCCTTCACGGCGTCGTCGAAGAACAACTCGTAGAAATCGCCCATCCGGTAGAACACCAGATGGCCGGGATGCGCCGCCTTGATGGCCAAGTACTGGCGCATCATGGGCGTGGCATCGGCAGGGATGGCGGGGGGAGCGCTGTCCGGCACGTGGAATTCCTTGGCTGCTGACCGGTCTAGCACAGCACCGTGTGGACGAGGGTGTGGAGCGACTGTGGAGGAGTGACGCGTTGCGCTGCAGCGCGGTACCACCGTCTGGTCCCGCCGGCCGATTGCCGCCAATATGCGCCTTCAATCGGGAGAGTAGCGCAATGGCGAGCAGCGGCTCGGAAGCAATGGTCAGCAATGAAATGGGCGATCTGGACGGCGATTCGCTGGTCATGCATCGCACGGGGCGACCGGGGAAGATCGAGATCATCGCCACCAAGCCCCTGGTCACGCAGCGGGACCTGGCGCTGGCCTACTCGCCGGGCGTCGCCGCGCCCTGCCTGGAGATCGCCAAGGATCCGAACACCGCCTACGACTACACCGCCCGCGGCAACCTGGTGGCCGTGATCTCCAACGGCACGGCCGTCCTGGGTCTGGGCGACATCGGGGCGCTGGCCAGCAAACCGGTCATGGAGGGCAAGGCCGTCCTGTTCAAGCGCTTCGCCGACGTCGACTGCATGGACATCGAGGTCGGCACCAAGGACGTCGACGAATTCATCAACTGCGTGCGCTACCTGGGGCCGACCTTCGGCGGCATCAACCTGGAGGACATCAAGGCGCCGGAGTGCTTCATCATCGAGCAGCGCCTGCGCGAGCTGATGGACATCCCGATCTTCCATGACGACCAGCACGGCACCGCCATCGTCTCGGCCGCTGGCCTGATCAACGCCCTTCACCTCACCGGCCGCGACATCCGGGACGTCAAGATGGTGGTGAACGGGGCGGGCGCGGCCTCGATCGCCTGCATCGAGCTGGTGAAGGCGATGGGCCTGCCGCACGAGAACGCGATCCTGTGCGACACCAAGGGCGTCATCTGGCAGGGCCGCACCGAGGGCATGAACCAGTGGAAGAGCGCCCATGCGGTGCGCACCAAGGCGCGTTCGCTCAAGGACGCGATGGAAGGCGCCGATGTCTTCTTCGGCCTGTCGGTCAAGGGTGCGGTGACGAAGGACATGGTGCGCTCGATGACCGCCAAGCCGATCATCTTCGCCATGGCCAATCCCGATCCGGAGATCACGCCGGAGGACGTGCGCGCGGCGCGCGCCGACGCCATCATCGCCACCGGCCGCAGCGACTACGCCAACCAGATCAACAACGTGCTGGGCTTCCCCTACATCTTCCGCGGCGCGCTCGACGTACGGGCCCGCACCATCAACGAGGAGATGAAGGTGGCGGCCGCGCAGGCGCTGGCCAAGCTGGCGCGCGAGGACGTGCCCGACGAGGTCGACCGCGCCTATTCCGGGCGGCGCCTGCGCTACGGCCCGGAATACATCATGCCGGTCCCCTTCGATCCGCGCCTGATCTCCACCGTGTCGGCCGCGGTCGCCCAGGCGGCGATGGATTCCGGCGTGGCGCGGCACAAGATCACCGACATGGCGGAGTATCGCCGGCAGCTCGCCGGCCGGCTCGATCCGACCAACCATTGGTTGCAGAGCCTGTTCGAGCAGGTCAAGGCCAACCCGCAGCGCGTCGTCTTCGCCGAGGGCGAGGAGGAGCGCACGATCCGCGCCGCCGTCGTGTTCCGCGACAACGGCTACGGCACGCCGGTGCTGATCGGCCGCGAGGAGCTGGTGCGCGAGACCATGGCGACGCTCGGCATCACCGACACGACGGGACTCGAGATCCACAACGCCCGGCTCAGCACGCGCAACGGCCCCTACACCGACATGGTCTACAAGCGGCTGCAGCGCGACGGCTTCCTGCGCCGCGACGTGCAGCGCATGGTCAACCAGGGCCGCAACGTGTTCGGCGCCTGCATGGTGGCGATGGGCGACGCGGCTGGCATCGTGACCGGAATCACGCGGCGCTTTCCGGAATGCTACGGCGACATCCGCCGCGTCATCGACCCCGAGCCCGACAAGGTGCCGATCGGCTATTCGATCGTGGTGGCCCGCCATGGCACGGTGTTCCTGGCCGACACCTCGATCAACGAGACGCCGACGCCCGAGCAGCTCGCCACCATCGCCAAGCAGATGGTGCGCAATGCCCGCATGATGGGCCACGAGCCGCGCGTGGCCTTCCTCAGCTTCTCGAACTTCGGCAGCCGCGAGATCGAGCGCATCGACCGCATCCGCAAAGCGATCCGCCTGCTGGATGCCGAGAAGGTCGACTTCGAATATGACGGCGAGATGCAGGCCGACATGGCGCTCGACTACGAGCTGCTGCGCGAGACCTATCCGTTCTGCCGCCTGACCGGCCCGGCCAACGTGCTGATCATGCCCGGCCTCCATTCGGCGCACATCTCGTCGCGGCTGATGCAGCGGCTGGGCGGCGTCACCGTGATCGGTCCCGTGATCGAGGGGCTGCAGAAGCCGGTGCAGATCGTGCAGATGGGCGCCACGGTCAGCGACCTGGTGAACCACGCCGCCCTGGCGGCCTATGGAGCGCTCAAGAACGCAGGGAGGTAACGATGGCCGATCTCGTCATCCGCGGCGCCACCGTCGTCGACGGCACCGGCGGCGAGCCGCGACGCGCCGACGTCGCGGTCAAGGATGGACGCATCGCGGCCATCGGCGAGATCAAGGACCGAAACGCCGAGACCATCGATGCCGGCGGGCTGGTCCTGTCGCCCGGCATCGTCGACGTGCACACCCACTACGACGCCCAGATCACCTGGGACGCCACCCTGTCGCCCTCGCCGTCGCTCGGCGTCACGACGGCGGTGATCGGCAATTGCGGCTTCGGCATCGTGCCGGCGCCGCCGGCGGTGCGCGACCTCGTGATCCGCAACCTCTCGGTCGTCGAGGGCATGGACCTCGACGCGCTGCGCGAGGGCATCGACTGGAACTTCGAGAGCTTCGGCGACTACATGGGCATGCTGCGCCGCAAGGGCGCCTACGCCAACCTGGCGGTGCTGGCCGGCCATTCGACGATCCGCACGGCGGTGATGGGCGAGGACGCCTCGCAGCGCAAGGATGCGACGCCGGAGGAGCTCGCGCGGATGAAGGCCATGGTGGCCGACGCCATGCAGAACGGCGCGATCGGGTTGGGCGCCTCCTATTCGCTGAACCATTCGGGCTATGGCGGCGTGCCGATGCCGTCGACCATCGCGCCGATGTCGGAGCTGGACGCCCTGGTGGGCGCCATGGGACCGCGCGGCAAGGGCGTGATCGCCATCGCCTCGGGCGTGAAGGCGCCGCAGGAGCTGGAGCCCATGGCCGCCAAGCACGGCCGCCCGTTCTTCCAGGGCACGGGCATGGCCATGTTCAACGAGCAGGAGCCCGGCCGCGCGATCGGGATCTTCGAGGACTGCGCCGCCGCCATCCGGCGCGGCAACGGGCTCTACGTGCAGATCCCCTGCCAGCCGCTGTCGTTCGACTTCACGATGGCCAACGCCTACCCGTTCTACAGCCACTCGGCCTTCGACCCGATCAAGGCCTACACGCCCGAGCAGCTCAAGGCGGTGTTCCGCGATTCGTCCTGGCGCGAGAAGTTCCGCGAGAACGCGCGCCATCCGCGGCCGGGCATGATCTTCCAGGGCAACTGGGACCGCGTGATGGTGGCCGTCACGCACAAGCCGGCCAACGCGAAGTACGTCAACCGCTACGCCGCCGAGATCGCCCAGGCCGAGAACCGCGATCCGCTGGACGTCATGCTCGACCTCAGCCTCGACGAGGAGCTGGAGACGGCTTTCCTGGGCCGCTTCCTCAATGTCGGCGACGACGGGGTGGCGCGGCTGCTGAAGCACGAGGCGGGCGTGGTGGCGCTCTCCGATGCCGGCGCGCATCTCATCTACATGTGCGACGCAGGCTTCGGCCTGCATTTCCTGGCGCACTGGGTGCGCGAGCGCGGCGACTTCACGCTGCAGGAGGGCATCCGCCGCCTGACCAGCCATCCCGCCGATCTCTACGGCATCCCCGGTCGCGGGCGGCTCGTCGTCGGTGCGCAGGCCGACATGCTGCTGTTCGACCCGGCGACGGTCGGCGTGACGCCGGCCGAGCGCGTCGCCGACCTGCCGGGCGGCGGGCGCCGCACCATCCGACGGCCGACCGGCGTGCACGGCGTGTTCTGCAACGGCGTGATGACCTTCGACGGCAGGGACTATGTCCGGCACGCCAGGGGGCCCGGCCATGTGCTCGACCGGTTCAACGGCTCGCAGGGCGGGCACACGCTGATGGCGGCGCAGTAGGGCAACGGCTGGGGCCAAAGCACCGTCATCCCGACCGAAGTGGAGCAGACCTTTCTGTCGATGCGTCGATAAAACGGGTCCCTCGACTGCGCCGCCCTTCCGACGGTTCCGCTCGGAATGACGGAAAAACCGGCCCTATGCGATCAGCGCACCTTGGTCACGGTCAGCCGATGCTCGCGGCCGTCGCGCGCCGTCCAGCTGATCGACTGCCCCTCAGACAGGCCGATCAGCGCGGCGCCCACCGGCGTCATCACCGACAGGCGCTGCGCGTCGATGCTCTCCTCGGCCGGATAGACGAGCGTGAGGGTGCGCTCCTGTCCCTCGCCCGATCGGAAGGTCACGGTCGAGCCCATGCGCACGACGCCATCGGGCAGCTCCGCCGGATCGACCACGCGCGCGCGGTCCATCTCCGACAGCAGCTCCTCGGCGACCTCGGGCAGGCGTTCGAGCGACGCGGTCGCGAGATCGGTCAGCCGCTGATAGTCCGCGGTGCTGACCGTGATCTGGGGAACCGAACGGCTTCGAACGACGTCGCGCATGGCGATCTCCTGCGGGAACCTCGATTGCGGGATGGAAATTCAAAAGCTTCGTGACGGCACGAAGCGGTCGTCCCCCGTCCGGGGAACGACAAGAGCCGGACGAGGGCTACGCGTGCGCGACCGGAATATTCCGTCGCGCTTTTTCCCTATGTGCGGCCGTCATTGGCATCTCCATGAGATGGACCCTCATGGCGGCAAATTCAAGGCTGTTTCGTGGACCCGGCCAGGCCGCCCCGCGCGCGCCGCGCCTCGTAGGCCTGGACGACGGCATAGGCCACGCGCAGGTTGGGCGCGGCGATGCCGTGCCGGCGCGCCCGCGCCAGCATGTCGCCGATCACGTGCCGGCCCTCGATCGGACCGCCCCTCTCCAGATCGCCGAGCATGGAAGCGGCGAACCCCGAGCCGCGCTGCGTGAGGTAGGTCTTGAGATTGGCGATGCCCTTTTCGCCGGGATCGAAGCCCTCGGCCGCCGCCACCTTGCGGCACTCTTCGACCGTCTCGAGCATCAGGGCCTCGCCGTCTTCGGCCGCCATGATGTCGCCGGTCGTGCCGCGCAGCGTGCAGCACATCGCGGCGAGCGACGCGAGCATGATCCACTTGTCCCAGAGGTCCTGGTCGATGTTGGCGTTGAGGCCGCCGTCGATGCCGGCTTTCCGGCACGCGGCGTCGAGCGCCGTCAGCGACGGACGCGCCGGCTTGCCCGAGCGCTCGCCGAACGAGATGGCGGCGAAGGGACTGGTATGCCGCACCTCGCCGTCGGGACCGAGCACGGCGCCGATTCGCGCCAGGCCGCCCACCACCTTCTCCGGACCGAACCGACGGTCGAGGGTATCGAGATGGGCAAGGCCGTTCAGCATGGGCACGATCGTCGTCTGCGCGCCGACGGCCGGCGCGATGGCGTCCATCGCGGAATCGAGGTCGTAGGCCTTGCAGGTGAGCAGGATCACGTCGTAGGGACCGCCGTCGCCGCCCCTGGTGATCGTCTTCACCGGCAGCACGGCGTCACCCTTGCCGCTCTTGAGGACCAGGCCTTCCTTGCCGACCTTGGCGGCGCGCGCCTCGCGCAGCAGGAAGGTCACGTCGGCGCCGCCCTGATGCAGGCGCCCGCCGAAATAGCCGCCGACCGCGCCGGCGCCGAGAACCAGAACCTTCATGTCACACCCCGATCACTTCAGCCCGCCGCGCGCCCGACGCGCCTCATAGGTCTGCAGGTGGACGTAGGCGAAGCGCAGGTTGGGCGCCGCGATCCCGGCCTTGCGGGCACGCGCCAGCATGTCGCCCACGATCTGGAAGGCCTCGACGGCGCCGCCCTTCTCCATGTCGCCCAAGATCGAGGCCACGGCCTTCGATCCCGACTGGGTCAGCATCGCCTCGATGTTCCCGCGCACCTTGGCACTGGGCGCATGGCCGGCCGCGGCGGCGACGCGGCAGCATTCGTCGAGCGTCTCGCGCATCACGGCCGCGCCCTCCTCGGCGGCGACGATGTCGCCAACCGTGCCGCGCAGGGCGGCACACATCGAGGCGATGGTACCCAGCATCACCCACTTGTCCCAGAGGTCCTGGTCGATCTCGGGGTTGAGGCCGCCGTCGATGCCGGCCTGCCGGCAGGCGGCATCGAGCGCCTTCAGCGAATCGCGCGCCGCACCGCCGAAGCGCTCGCCGAACGAGACGCCGGAGGCGCCGCTGTGCAGGATCTCGCCGTTCGGACCCAGCATGCCCGAGATGCGCGCCAAGCCGCCCGCGACCCGCGCGGCGCCGAAGCGGGCATCGAGCTTCGCGAAATGGGCGTGGCCGTTCAGCATGGGCACGATGGTCGTGTCGGGCCCGACCGCCGGCGCGATCGAGTCCATGGCGGAGTCGAGGTCGTAGGCCTTGCAGGCCAGCACCACGACCTCATAAGGCCCGCCCTCGCCGCCATCGGTCACGACCTTGACCGGCACGACGGCGTCGCCCTTGGGGCTCTTCACCACCAGCCCTTCCTGGCGGACCCTGGCGGCGCGCGCCGGCCGCAGCAGGAAGGTGACGTCGATGCCGGCCTGGTGCAGGCGCGCGCCCCAATAGCCGCCGACCGCGCCGGCGCCGAGAATCAGGATCTTCAAGAGCCGCGTCCCTCGCCGGTCTCGGGTTTCTTTCGTTCCGCCAGCCATTCGACGAGCCAGGTCGCGAGGTCGTCGGTCTGATGATGGATGTGGCCGAGATCCAGCCCCTCGGCGCGCTGCACGCTTTCGTCGGTGCGGATCCACACCGTGCGCATGCCCATGTCGCAGGCGGGCTTCAGGTTGACCACGATATCGTCGGCCATGCAGGCCCGCGTCGGGTCGACGCCGTGCTTCAGCACCAGCTTCTCGTAGATCTGCTTGTGCGGCTTGGGCCAGTACTCGCCCGCGACGATGTCGAAGATCGCCTCGAAGTGATGCGCCACGCCCAGCCGCTCCAGCACGCGCTGGGCATGCGGCACGTCGCCGGCGGTGAAGATCAGCTTGCGGCCCGGCAGGGCCCTGAGCGACGCATCGAGCTCCGGGTTGGGCGCCACGGGCGAGTAGTCGATGTCGTGGACGTAGTCGAGATAGTGCTTCGGATCGACGCCGTGCAGGGTCATCATGCCCAGCATCGACGTGCCATGGGCGCGCCAGTACTGCTTCTGGACGCGGCGCGCTTCCTCGACACGCCCCTTCAGCTAGTCTGTGATATAGCGGCCGATGCGCACGTCGATCTGCGCGAACAGGTTGCACCGCGCCGGATACAGCGTGTTGTCGAGGTCGAACAGCCAGACGTCGGGATCATGAAGCGGCGGCATGCCGATTGATTAGCGGCCGGCCCTCGGCTTGTCATCTCATTCGATGCCGGGCGTCAGCGTAGTCGGTGACGGGCTTCAGGCCGTACCGTTTCACGATCGCATCGAGGGCCTCGCGGCGCCTGGCCTGCCAGTCCGCATAGGGCACGAAGTCCGGCAGGATGGACGGATCGGCCGGCAGCACGACGGTCTTGCCGACCGTCCCGGGCACGGTGGTCTCCTTGCCCGCCTCGTTCGGATGCTTCTCGAAATACTTGTTGAACTGGGCGATGCCGCCGGAGCACAGCCAGAGGTCGTTCTCGCGTGCAGCAAAGCCGCGCACCAGCACGACGAACGCCACGTTGAGCGCCTTTTCCCGATCCGCGGGCGCCAGGCCCGACAGGTACCGGCCCACCTGGGCGAGTTCGCGGTCGACGAGCAGAAGGCGCGCCTCCGGGGCACTGGCATCGGCGCACTGGAAACCCTCGGTCTGGATCAGCCACCGTGCCAGGGTGAACTGCGCGGCCGCATTCAGGCGGAGCTGCGACGCCTCGCCGGCCGGCACACTCTCGCCCAGCCGCCACAGCGCCGCCGAGTAGAGGAAGGCGATGAGGCTGCCGCCGCCGGCGATCAGGCGACCCTGCAGCCAGTCGAGCGCCCGCACGGCCGTCTCGCCGTCCTTGGCGTCGGACAGCACCGCCCGACCGAGGCCGTCATAGTTGCGCGCCGCAAGCAGCGCGTCGAGCCCGGCCTCGAACGAACCCGCCCTCGACATCGACTTCTCCTGTGCCTGCGCGCCCACGGGAACGGGCACCGCCACGGCCAGAAGGCCCACCGCGACGGTCGCGAACAGCGATACCAGCCTGTCGTGCATTTCATCCCCCGGAGCCTACCCCAGGGGACCTTAGCGCGTGCCCGGGGCTGGGACTATAAGGTCGGCAATGGACACGCTTACGATCATCCTGGCGGCGGCCGTCGTGGCGCTGCTCGTCCTCCTGGCCGTCGTGCTGCTGCAGCGGCAAGGCCGCAGCAGCCAGGAGGCCGAGGCCATGCGCCAGCAGCTGGCGCTCGCGCTCGGCCAGCAGGTGGAGACGGTGCAGCGCGTCGAGCGGTCGCTGCGCGAGCAGGAGCAGGCGCTGGCCAAGACGGTGGCCGAGCGGCTGGACCGCAGCGAGAAGACGACGGGCCAGATCGTCACCGACCTGCGCGAGCGGCTGGCGCGCATCGACGAGGCACAGAAGAAGATCGGCGAGCTCTCGACGCAGGTGGTCAGCCTGCAGGAAGTGCTCAGCAACAAGCAGGCGCGCGGCGCCTTCGGTGAGGTGCAGCTCAACGATCTCGTGCAGAGCATCCTGCCGCCGCAGGCCTATCAATTACAGTGCACGCTGGGCACCGGCACGCGCGTCGACTGCCTGCTCAAGCTGCCCAATCCGCCGGGCGCCATCGCAATCGACGCCAAGTTCCCGCTGGAAAGCTACAGCGCGCTGCGCGCCGTGGCGGCGGGCGACACGGCTGCGCTGCAGGCCGCCCAGCGCGCCTTCCAGCAGGCCATCCGCAAGCACATCGGCGACATCCGCGACAAGTACATCGTGGCCGGCGAGACCGCCGAATCGGCGCTGCTGTTCCTGCCGTCCGAGGCCATCTATGCCGAGCTGCACGCCAACTTCACGGGGCTGGTCGAGGAATCCTACAAGGCGCGCGTCTGGATCGTGTCGCCGACCACCCTGATGGCGACGCTCAACACGGTGCGCGCCGTGCTGAAGGACGTGCGCATGCGCGAGCAGGCCGGCGAGATCCAGAAGACGGTGGGCCTGCTGGTCGACGACGTGCGCCGGCTGGGCGACCGCGTCGACAAGCTCAAGACGCACTTCGCGGCAACCGAGAAGGACCTGCGCGACATCGACATCTCGGCCGACCGCATCACCAAGCGCGGCCAGCGCATCCTCGACGTCGATCTCGGCGAGGAGCCGGCGGCGCTGCCGAAGGGCTGACGCCGGTTCCTGCGGATCAGCCCCAGGGGCCGCGGGGTGGAGCCTGCGGGGCGGGCTGGGCCCAAGGCCCTGCGGGCGACATCTGGGCCCGGCCGCGCGTGCCGCCGGCCATCGCCTGGAGCCGCGCGATGCGCTCCTCCATCGGCGGATGGGTCGAGAACAGGCCGGCGAGCCCGCCGCCCGACAGCGGGTTCGCGATATAGAGGTGCGCCGTCGCCGGGTTGGCCTCGGCCACCTGATTGGGGATCTGCTGGGTCCCGGCCTGCAGCTTGGCCAGCGCCGCGGCGAGCCACAGCGGCTGGCCGGTCAGCTCGGCGCCCATGCGATCGGCCTCGTATTCGCGGCTGCGGCTGATGGCCATTTGCACCAGCATGGCGGCGAGCGGCGCCAGGATCATCATGGCGATGGCCAGGAGGGGGTTCATCAGCGGCCGGCCGTTCTCGTCGCGGCCGCCGCCCATCAGGCCGCCGAAGGAGGCGAGCATGCCGATGGCGCCCGACAGGGTCGCGGCGACGGTCATGATCAGGGTGTCGCGGTGGCGGACGTGGCCCAGCTCGTGCGCCATGACGCCCGCGATCTCCTCGCGGCTGAGATAGCGCAGCAGGCCGGTCGTCGCCGCCACGGCGGCATTCTCCGGATTGCGGCCGGTGGCGAAGGCGTTGGGCTGCTCCTCGTCGATTATGTAGACGCGCGGCATCGGCAGGCCGCCGCGCTGGGCGAGCTGCTGCACGATGCCGTAGAGCTCCGGCGCCTCGTTGGGCCCGACCTCGTGCGCGTTGCTCATGCGCAGGACCATCTTGTCGCTGTTCCAGTAGGCGAAGAAGTTCATGCCCAGCGCGAAGACAAACGCCAGGATGAGGCCGGACTGACCACCCAGGAGGTAACCCCCGACCAGGAAGAAGCCGGTCAGGGCCGCCAGGAGAAGGGCTGTCTTGAAGTAGTTCATAGCCGGTGAAGATGGCGCGAGACTGTGGCGAATCAAGGCTCGGGACGGCATCATGCCGGCATGACCGACGATCCGAAGCCCACCCCCGAAAATCAGCCTCCCGAGAAGCCGGGCGCCGAGGCGGCGCAGGCCCCGCCGAAGAAGGTCGAGGAGATCGGCGGCCCGCCCGGCCCCGAGCCCACCCGTTACGGCGACTGGCAGTTCAACGGCAAGGTGACGGATTTCTGAAGGCTTGCCTGCCGTAAAGTATCACTTTACAGTGCGGGCTGGTGATAGGCAGCTTTCGCCATAGGGGCCTGAGGGACTTGTTCGAATCCGGCCGATCATCGAAGGTCGCTCCGGCGCTGCGAGACGTGTTCTTGTCAGACTGGACGCTTTGCACGCCGCGGCAACGCTGGATGAGCTTCGTCAGCCGGGATTTGATTTCCATGCCCTTCATGGCAAGCCGCAGCGCTACACGATCCATGTGAATGGGCCATGGTGCATCACATTCGAATGGATCGATGGCGCCGCGGTCGGGGTGGACCTGGAGCAGTATCACTAGCTTGGGGGAGGTGCCGATGGACAAGCCGCGTGACCGCAACCAGACACGAATGCCAACGCACCCGGGCGAGCTCATGAGGGAAATCATCGAAGAGCACGGCCGACTGTCCGTGACGGATGCCGCCCGCCGCATGGGAATCAGCCGGCAAGCCCTGCATGCCGTGCTGCGGGGCCGCAGCGCGGTTTCAGCCGATATGGCCCTGCGGTTTGCACAACTGACCGGCGGTCGCCCCGAGCTTTTCCTGCGCATGCAGGAAAATCTGGATCTCTGGACAGCCCGTCAGCGGCTCGGGGCGCGCCTTTCCCGCATCGAGCCGATAGGGACCAGAAACGCGGCCTGAACGATGCGCACCGACATCTTCCACCCCGACTTCAAGGCGGCGCCCTGGTGGTGGGAGGCCTGGACGCCGAACAACGCCCTGTCGCAGGATCCGCCGGGCCGCACCGACGTCGTCATCGTGGGTGCGGGCTACGGCGGCCTGTCGACGGCGCTGGAGCTGCAGCGCAACGGCGTCGGCGCCGTCGTCCTGGAGCGCGGCGACTTCGGCGTCGGTGCCAGCACGCGCAACGGCGGCATGATCTCGGGCGGCGTCAACCTGGGCAAGGGACTGGGCGGCAAGAGCCAGGCGGCGCAGGAGTTCGAAGCACGCAAGGCAGCCTTCCTGGCGGCCGGCGCCGATTCGCTCAGCGTGCTCGAGGACATCATCGACCGCGAGAAGATCGAGTGCGGCGTCATCAAGAAAGGCCGGTTCGTCGGCGCCTGGACGCCCCGGCACTACGCCGAGCAGGCGGCCAAGGTCGAGATGTTCAACAAGTACGCCGATGTCGGCGCCGAGATGATCCCGCCCGAGCGCCAGCGCGAGATGATCGCGTCGGACTACTATTTCGGCGGCATGTACGCTCGGCGCTCCGGACACCTCCATCCGGCGCTCTACTACAAGGGCCTGCTGGAGGCGGCCCACCGCGCCGGCGCGACCCTGTGCGCCAACGTGGCGGCCGAACGCATCGAGAAGAAAGGTCCCGGGACGACCGGCGGCGGCTGGCGCGTGCTGACCGCCAAGGGGCCGATCGACTGCCGCGAGGTCGTGATCGCGACCAACGGCTACACGGGCGACCTGACACCGCGGCTGAAGCGGCGCGTCGTGCCGGTCGCCAGCCACATCATCGCAACCGAGGCGCTGCCGGAGCATGCCAGCAGCCTGATCCCCGAGCTGCGCTCGGTCGCCGACACCAAGCGCGTGCTGACCTACTACCGGCCCTCTCCGGATGGCCAGCACCTGATCTTCGGCGGCCGCGCCCGCTTCACGGCAGCACCGCCCGAGGTCAGCGCCCCGGTGCTCTACCAATACATGATCGACCGGTTCCCGCAGCTCAAGGGCATCCGCATCACGCATGTCTGGACGGGCAACGTCGCCTTCGCCCTCGATTACATGCCGCACATGGGGGTCGACCAGGGCCTGCACTATCTGCTGGCCTGCAACGGCAACGGCGTCGCCATGATGACCTATCTCGGCACGCAGACCGCCCGCAAGATCGCGGGGGGCCGCAACGAGCCGGTGAACGCGCTGGACGGCCGCGACTTCCCCGATCATGCGCTCTATAACGGCACCCCCTGGTTCCTGCCGATGATCGGCATGTGGTACCGCACGCGAGACTGGATCGACCGGCGCTTCGCCGCCTGACAGACATGACCGAGCTTCCCGTCACCCTGGAGGACGTGCAGCAGGCCGCTGCGCGCATCGCCGGCGCCGTCGTGCACACCCCCTGCCTGCGCAGCGAGACCCTGTCGCGCATCGCCAGGGCGGATGTCTGGGTCAAGTTCGAGAACCTGCAGTTCACCGCGTCGTTCAAGGAACGCGGCGCGCTCAACACGCTGCTGCAGCTCACGCCCGACGAGCGCGCCCGCGGCGTCATCGCGATGTCGGCCGGCAACCATGCGCAGGGCGTCGCCTATCACGCTGGCCGGCTGGGCATCCCCGCCACCATCGTCATGCCGTCCTTCACGCCCAACGTGAAGGTCGAGCATACGCGCGGCCACGGCGCCCGCATCGTGCTGCACGGCGACACGCTGTCGGAAGCGGCCGAGGAGGCGCGTCAGCTGGCCGCGGCGGAAAAGCTGGTCTTCGTGCATCCCTATGACGATCCACGCATCATCGCGGGCCAGGGCACGATCGGGCTGGAGATGCTGCAGGACGTGCCGCAGCTCGACACGCTGGTCGTGCCGGTGGGCGGCGGCGGCATGATCGCGGGCTGTGCCGTGGCGGCGCGCGGCCTCAAGCCCGACATGAAGGTCATCGGCGTCGAGACCGCGGGCTATTCGGCGATGCGCCAGCTGCTGGCCGGCGAAGCGGTCGCGGTGGGTGGCGACACGATCGCCGAGGGCATCGCCGTGCGCGACATCGGCAAGGCGCCTCTGGCCATCGCGCGCGCCCTCGTCGATTGCGTGCTCAGCGTCGACGAGGTGGCCATCGAACGCGCCATGGCGCTGCTGATCGAGGTCGAGAAGACGGTGGCGGAGGGTGCCGGCGCGGCGGGACTGGCCGCCGTCCTGGGCCATCCCGACCACTTCACGGGACGCAAGGTCGGGCTGGTGCTGAGCGGCGGCAACGTCGACATGCGGCTGCTTGCCTCGGTTCTGTTGCGGGGGCTGGTGCGCGACGGCCGCATCGTGCGGCTGCGGCTGATGATCGGCGACCTGCCGGGCCAGCTCGCGCGCGTCGCCGGACTGATCGGCAAGGCCGGCGGCAACATCGTCGACGTGCAGCACCAGCGCCTGTTCGGCAGCGTCGTGGCCAAGGCGGCGGAGCTCGACGTCACGGTCGAGACGCGCGATCGCAATCATGTGCGCGAGCTGGTGGCCGTCCTGTCGGCCGAAGGCTTCAAGGTACGCATGCTGGAAGGCGCGGACGCGTGAGGCGGATGGCCGGCCGCCTGCCTGTCGTGAGCGGGCTCTTCCTGGCGGCGATCCTCGCCGGTCCGGCTCATGGTCAGAACAAGGCTGGACAAGCGCCGGTGCCGACGGTGCTGGCGTGCGGCGCTCTGAAAGCCGAGAGCGTGCGAACCAACTCGGCAGCGGTGCAGTGGACCATCTCCGGCCCCTCCGGCAAGACCACGGAAACCGGCGTCCTGCGCGGTGGCCCGCGCTTCCAGTGCATCGAGGGCGCCATCCTGGTCGTCGAGGTCACCTCGACGGCGGGCCATTCCTTGTTCCAGGCCTATTTCCCGGACGGCACCGACATCGGCTACGGCCGCCAGCAGATCGACCGCCGCGGCGGCCGCTTCGTCCTGCCCGTCCAGGCGAAGGCCCGCATCGCCGAGCCGTACCGCGCCGCGTTCGACTATCACTGCCGTCTCGACATGCCGGCCGATCCGATCTCGGCCGAGGCGCGAGCGAACTGCCTTTTCTGAGCCGGACCCGACTACAGCGCGCGCCTGAGATCGGTGAAGCCGAAATCGTTGCCCTTGAACAGCAAGGGCAGGCCGAGCGTCTTCGCCAGGGCGTAGGCGCAGCAGTCGCCGAAGTTCAGGCCGGCACGATGCCGGCCCCTGCCGTAACGACGGAATGCGTCTCGTGCCGCCTGGACGTGGGAGGGACCGAACGATGCGATCGTGAGGCCGAGGCTCGTGACGAGCCTGTCCAGGTCGCGACACCCCACCTCGCCATGCCGCGCCTCTACGACCATCGATGCTTCGACCAGATTGGGCGCGCCTACGATCGGTTCGTCCTGCGACACGATGAGATCGGCGAACGATGCCCTTTCCGGCTCGTCGAAGTAGATCGCAATCAGCGCCGAGCTGTCGACGACGATCAATCGAAACAGCCCTTGTCGTTGTAACCCAGAATTTCGTCCTCGGTGGCGGTAGAGAGGACCGGCCGCGCCTTCGCGCGGCGCACGATGGCGTCGATCTCCTTCAGTCGACGATCGCGTTCCTTCCTGGCGTCGAGTTCCCTCAGCTTTGCGTCCGCGAGGTCGATGACCGTCGCTGTCATGCTCTTGCCGAGCAGCTTGGAAACGCGACGCAGTTTGCGCTCGGCTTCCGCACTCTTGATGCTGACGCCCATGGCCCTGATCCCAATTCTAGAATATTGCAGCGTATTCTAGAAACAGGCGGCTTACAACGCATGCCGGATGGGGTTATAGACCCGCCATGTCCGCCGCCACCCAGTACACCCCCTCTCCTACCCCCGACCTGGCCCGCATCGAGCGGGCGCTGATCTCCGTCTCGGACAAGGCCGGCCTGGTCGCGCTGGGCAAGGCGCTGGCCGCCCACGGGGTCGAGATCCTGTCGACGGGCGGCTCGGCCAAGGCGTTGCGCGATGCCGGGCTGACGGTGGTCGAGGTGAGCGACCATACCGGCTTCCCCGAGATCATGGACGGGCGCGTGAAGACGCTGCAGCCGTCGATCCATGGCGGCATCCTGGCGCGCCGCACCGACGAGGGCCATCGCAAGGCGATGGCCGACCACGGGATCGCGGGCATCGACCTGGTGGTCGTCAACCTCTACCCGTTCGAGGCGACGGTGGCGCGCGGCGCCGATTTCCCGACCTGCGTCGAGAACATCGATATCGGCGGCCCGGCGCTGATCCGCGCCTCGGCCAAGAACCACGACTTCGTCACCGTGGTCGTCGACCCGGCGGATTATGACGCCGTGATCGCCGAACTCGGCGCCAACGAGGGCGCCACGACGCTGGCGCTGCGCCGCCGCCTCGCTGCCAAGGCCTATGCGCGGACGGCTGCCTACGACGCCGCCATCGCAGGCTGGTTCGCCAAGCAGGCGGGAGAAACGTTCCCGGAGCGCCTGACGGTGGCGGCGGAGCGCGTGCAGGTGCTGCGCTACGGCGAGAACCCGCACCAGCAGGCGGCCTTCTATTCCGATGGCAGCAAGCGCCCGGGTATCGCCACGGCGCGTATCGTGCAGGGCAAGGAGCTCAGCTACAACAACATCGGCGACACCGAGGCCGCCTACGAATGCGTGGCCGAGTTCAAGGAGCCGGCCGTCGTCGTGGTGAAGCACGCCAATCCCTGCGGCGTCGCCGTCGCCCAGGACCAGTACAGCGCCTACCTCAAGGCCTATGCCTGCGACCCGGTCTCGATCTTCGGCGGCATCGTCGCGGTCAACACCACGCTCGAGGCGCGCACGGCGGAGGATCTTTCGAAGCTCTTCCTCGAGGTCGTGATCGCGCCCGACGCCACGCCGGAGGCGCTCGAGATCTTCGCCCGCAGGAAGAACGTGCGCGTGCTGCTGGCCGGGAGCCTGCCCGACCCGTCGACGCCCGGCATGACCATGCGCAGCGTGGCCGGCGGCTACCTGCTGCAGACCCGCGACAACGGCCATGTCGCCCGGGGCGATCTCAAGGTGGTGACCAAGCGCAACCCGACGGCAAAGGAGCTGGACGACCTGCTGTTCGCCTTCACCGTCTGCAAGCACGTGAAGTCCAATGCCATCGTCTATGCCAAGGACGGCGCGACGGTCGGCGTCGGCGCGGGCCAGATGAACCGCCGCGACAGCTCGCGCATCGCCGCCATCCGGGCCGCCGAATCGGGCGAGCTGGCCGGACTGAAGGAAAGCCCGGCCGTCGGCAGCGTCGTGGCGTCGGACGCCTTCTTCCCCTTCGCCGACGGCCTGCTGGCGGCCGCCGAGGCGGGCGCCACGGCAATCATCCAGCCCGGCGGCTCGATGCGCGACAAGGAGGTCATCGAGGCCGCGGACGAGAAGGGCCTGGCGATGGTCTTCACCGGCATGCGCCACTTCCGCCACTAAAGGGGCATATGAGACGGCTCCATGCTTTTCCCCCTCTTCGGACGTTGCAAGGTTCTTGTAATGGACAGGGGAATAGCTTGCGTCTCAGCCATTGCAATATTGCTGGCGAGCAATGCCAACGCTGAGAGGAGAGCAACATGACCCAGCAGAACGAGACCAACCGCCTGCTGTCCGATGCCGAGCTGGAGATGGTGAGCGGCACCGGTGGCCGGTGGATCCAGGGGAAGGCGGGATGGCTGTGGCAGTACGACAACGTCAAGGGTTCCGGTAACGCCGGCGCCTTCCACGTCACGCGCGATGCCGGGACGGCCAGCGTCCGTACGGAGACGGTCAACGGCAAGACCAACGTCTACAAGTTCGACGGGAAGAAGGAATATCTCTTCAAGACCTTGTAGGACGCCGCCCGCCGTTTCTACAATGCTGCTGCCAGAAACTGGCAGCAGCTCATGATAGGAGACGTTCCGTGTCGCGCGCCGAACGTCTGCTCGATCTCATCCAGGTGCTCCGCCGGCATCGCCATCCGGTGAGCGGGGCGGCGCTCGCCGAGACCACGGGCGTGTCGCTGCGCACCCTCTATCGCGACATCGACACGCTGAAGGCGCAAGGCGCCCGCATCGACGGCGAGGCGGGCGTCGGCTTCGTGCTGCGCCCGGGCTTCATGCTGCCGCCGCTGATGTTCAGCGAGGAGGAGATCGAGGCGCTGGTGCTGGGTTCGCGCTGGGTGCACCAGCGCGGCGACCGCGCCCTGGCCGATGCGGCGGCCAACGTGCTGGCCAAGATCGGCGCCGTGCTGCCACCGGACCTGCGCGACGCGCTGGACGATTCGGGCCTTCTCATCGCGCCAGGCGAGCCTGTCGCGGCGGGCGATGCGCAGCTCCCCAGGATCCGCCAGGCCATCCGCAACGAGCGCAAGATCGGCCTCAGCTACCGCGACAAGGACGGCGTCGCGAGCCGGCGCATCGTCTGGCCCTTCGCGGTCGGCTTCTTCGAGAAGGTGCGCGTGGTCGCCGCCTGGTGCGAGCTGCGCCAGGACTTCCGCCACTTCCGCACCGACCGCATCGTGACCCTCACCGTCTCCGAGAAGCGCTACCCGCGCCGCCGGCAGGCCATGCTGAAGGAATGGCGCGAGCAGCGGCTTGCACGTGAGGCATAGGCGGCTGCTGCCAATTTCTGACAGCTGACAGTCGTAGGATGGGATCGTTCGCGAAGGAGATTCCCATGAGCAGGAATTGGCTGGTGGTCGCGTCGGCCGAGCATGTCGAGATCGGTCGCGAGGGCGGTTTCATCCAGGTCGGTCACGGCAAGGCCACGCCGTTGCGCCGCCTGCAGCCGGGCGACCGCGTCGTCTGCTACTCACCCAACCGTTACTACTCTCCGAGCCACGCCTCGCGCGGCCGCGACAGGCTGCAGGCCTTCACGGCGGTCGGCACCGTGAAGGCCGGCAAGCCCTATCAGGCCGACATGGGATTCGGCTTCCGGCCGTTCCGGCGCGAGGTCTCCTGGCACGAGGCCGAGCCGGTCGCCATCCAGCAATTGCAGGACCGGCTGACGCTCACGCAGGAGGCCAACTGGGGATACCGGCTGCGCCAGGGCCTGGTCGAGATCAGCAACGGCGACGTGGCGATCATCGCCGAAGCGATGTTCACGGCGGTGCCCACGACGCAGTTGATGGCGGCCTGACGCATCCCGGAAAACGGGTATTCACTCAGCATCACTGTCAAAGACGCCGTCAAACGAGCGGATGACGGTGGCGGTAATTGACACTGAAGCGCAGCGCAACCACATGTCGCGCCACGCGATGCAAAATCGCAGGGAGCTGCTTTTGTCCGTACGTCACCTGCTGGCCGTCGTCTCGCTCTTGCTTACTTTCCCGGCAGCAGGTTACGCGCAAGGCGGCCCACCTGCCATGCCGGTCACCGTCGCACCACCGGTCGCCCAGCGGGTGACGCAGTGGGACGAATTCTCCGGCCGCTTCGAGGCGGTGGCCTCGGTCGAGGTGCGCGCCCGCGTGTCGGGCTTCATCGACAAGATACATTTCCGTGACGGGCAGATCGTCGAGGTCGGCGACCTGCTGTTCACGATCGACAAGCGCCCGTTCGAGATCGCGGTGGAGAGCGCCGACGCGGAGGTTGCGCGCATCAAGGCGCAGGTCGACCTGGCCGTGCTGCAGGTCGAGCGCGGCGCCTCGCTGATCAAGTCCAAGACCATCACCGACGCCGACTACGACCAGCGCAAGGCCAACCTCGACGTGGCGCGCGCCCAGCTCAAGGCCGCCGAGGCGGCGGTGCGGCAGGCGCAGCTGAACCTCGACTGGACCGACGTCCGCGCCCCGCTGGCCGGCCGCATCTCCGATCGCAAGGGCGATGCCGGCAACCTGATCCAGGGCGGACAGCAGGGCGCCACGCTGCTGGCGACCATCGTCACCCTCGACCCGATCCGCTTCGTGTTCGACGTCTCCGAGGCGGACTACCTGCGCTACACGAGGCTCTTCCTCTCCGGCGCGCTGGAATCGTCGCGCGAGCAGAATCCGGTGCGCATCCGCCTGGCCGACGAGACGGACTGGAAGCGCACCGGCAAGGTCGACTTCGTGGACAACATCCTGAGCCCCCGCTCGGGCACGATCCGCACGCGCGCCATCGTCGAGAACAAGACCCAGCTCCTGACTCCCGGCATCTTCGGCCGCGTGCAGCTCTATGGCGGCGAGTACGACGCGCTGCTCGTTCCGGACTCCGCCATCATCTCCGACCAGTCGCGCAAGATCGTCTTCGTCGTCGGACCGGACAACGTCGTGCAGGCGAAGCCGGTGACGCTGGGACCGATCGTCGACGGGCTGCGCGTCGTGCGCGGCGGGCTCGCGGCCACCGACAATGTCGTGCTCGACGGACTCGCCAATCCCATGGTGCGGCCGGGCGGCAAGGTCGAGCCGCAGAAGGGCGAGATCAAGACAGCCAAGGCCGGCTGACCGGCAGCGACAGCGGACCGAACCACACCCATGCGCTTCTCCCATTTCTTCATCGACCGCCCGATCTTCGCGTCGGTGCTGTCGATCATCATCGTCATCGTGGGCGCGATCGCCCAGCGCAGCCTGCCGGTCGCCGAATATCCCGAAATCGCGCCGCCCACCGTCAACGTCACGGCCACCTATCCGGGCGCCTCGGCCCAGGTGATCGCCGAGACCGTCGCCACGCCGCTCGAGCTCGAGATCAACGGCGTCGACGACATGCTCTACATCGATTCGCAGTCGACCGGCGACGGCCGGCTGTCGATCAACGTGGTGTTCAAGCCGGGCGTCGACATCGACCAGGCGCAGGTCAACGTGCAGAACCGCGTCGCCGTCGCCCAGCCCCGCCTGCCCGAGGACGTGCAGCGGCTGGGCATCGTCGTGCGCAAGGCCTCGCCCGACCTGATGATGGTCGTGCACATGACCTCGCCCGACGGCAGCCGCGACCAGCAGTACATCTCGAACTACGCCACCCTCTACGTGAAGGACGTGCTGAGCCGCATCGACGGCGTCGGCAACGTGCTGGTGTTCGGCGCGCGCGATTACTCGATGCGCGTCTGGCTCGACCCGGCGCGAGTCGCCGCGCACAATCTGACGGCCGGCGAGGTCATGCTGGCGATGCGTGCGGCCAACCTGCAGGTCGCCGCCGGCGCCATCAACCAGGCGCCCGCCGTGTCGCCCGGCGGCTTCACCCTGTCGGTCCAGACGCTGGGCCGGCTGACCGCGCCGGAGGAGTTCGGCAACATCGTGCTGCGCGCCGAGCCGGACGGCGCGGTGGTGCGGCTGCGCGACGTGGCGCGCATCGAGCTGGGCGCGCAGGACTACACGCTGAACGCCTACCTCGACAACAAGAACGCCACGGCGCTGGGCATCTTCCAGCGCCCCGGATCCAACGCGCTCGCCACGTCGGAAGCGATCAAGACCACGATGGAGCAGCTCAAGAAGGCGTTCCCGCCCGGCCTCGACTATTCGATCGTCTACAATCCCACGGAGTTCATCCAGGCCTCGGTCGATGCCGTCATCGCGACGCTGTTCGAGGCGATCGTCCTGGTCGTGGTCGTCGTCATCCTGTTCCTGCAGACCTGGCGGGCCGCGATCATCCCCCTGCTCGCCATCCCGGTGTCGCTGATCGGCACCTTCGCCGTGATGGCGGCGGTCGGCATCTCGTTCAACACGCTGTCGCTGTTCGGCCTGGTGCTGGCGATCGGCATCGTGGTCGACGACGCCATCGTCGTGGTCGAGAACGTCGAGCGCTATCTCACGCAGGGCATGTCGCCCAAGGAGGCGGCCCACAGGACGATGGACGAGGTAGGCAGCGCGCTGATCGCCATCTCGCTGGTGCTGATCGCGGTGTTCCTGCCGACCGCCTTCATCTCGGGCCTGCAGGGCACGTTCTATCGCCAGTTCGCGATCACCATCGCGGCCTCGACGGCGATCTCGGCTTTCGTGTCGCTGACGCTGTCGCCCGCCATGGCGGCGCTGCTGCTCAAGACCCACGCCCTGTCGCATGTCGACAAGCCGGAGCCGGGGCTGATGGATCGCCTCATGTGGCCGGTCCAGTGGTTCTTCCGCATGTTCAACCGCGGCTTCGAGCGGCTGTCCGATTTCTACGGCCGGGCCACGGCGCGCCTCATCCGCATGGCGACGGTCGTGCTCGTGATCTATGCCGGCCTGCTGGTCCTGACCGGCAACCGGCTGGTGGCGACGCCGACCGGCCTGGTGCCGCAGCTCGACCGCTCCTACCTGATCGCCGCCATGCAGCTGCCCCAGGGCGCCACGCTGGAACGCGCGGACAAGCTGGTGCGCCAGGCGTCGGAGATGATCATGGCGACGCCGGGCGTCGAGCACGCCGTGTCGTTCGTCGGCTTCGACGGCGCCACCTTCACCAACGCCCCCAACACCGGTGTGATCTTCGTCACCCTGAAGCCCTTCGAGCAGCGCCGCGACCTCCCGGTGGCGACCATCCTGGCCGAGCTGCGCGCCAAGATGTTCTCCCTGCGCGAGGCCTTCGTGTTCGTGCTGGAACCGCCCTCAGTGCCGGGCATCGGCACGGGAGGCGGCCTCAAGGGCTATGTGCAGGACCGCGCTGCGCGCGGCCTGCCGGCGCTGGAGGGCGCGACCTGGGCTCTGGCCGGCGCCGCCGGACAGACGCCGGGCCTGACGCAGGCCTTCACGCTGTTCAGCACGCGCACGCCGCAGATCTGGGCCGAGATCGACCGCACCAAGGCCGAGCAGCTCGGCGTGCCGATCGCCCGCGTCTTCGAGACGCTCTCGGTCTATATGGGCTCGGGCTACGTCAACGACTTCAACATCCTGGGCCGCACCTACCGGGTCACAGCCCAGGCCGACGATCCCTACCGCCTGACCGTGCGCGACGTCGCCAACCTCAAGACGCGCAGCTCCAGCGGCGAGATGGTGCCGATCGGATCGGTCGCCACCTTCTCCGACACGACGGGTCCCTATCGCGTCGCCCGCTACAACCTCTATCCGGCCGCCGAGGTCCAGGTCGCCCTGCAGAGGGGCTTCTCGTCGGGGCAGGGCATCGCGGCGATGGAGGGGCTGGCGGAGAAGGTGCTGCCTTCGGGCTTCGGCTTCGAATGGACCGAGATCGCCCTGCAGGAGAAGCTCGCCGGCAACACCGCGATCCTGGCCTTCGGGCTGGCCGTGGTGTTCGTGTTCCTGCTGCTGGCGGCGCTCTACGAAAGCTGGCTGCTGCCGCTGGCCGTCATCCTGATCGTGCCGATGTGCGTGCTGGCTGCCATGATCGGCGTCAATATCCGCGGACTGGACCGCAACGTCCTGGTCGAGATCGGCCTGGTCGTGCTGGTCGGCCTCGCGGCCAAGAACGCCATCCTGATCGTGGAGTTCGCCAAGCAGGCGCACGAGGCCGGCATGAGCCGCTTCGACGCCGCGATCAGCGCGGCCAAGACGCGCCTGCGGCCCATCCTCATGACGTCGCTGGCCTTCATCCTGGGCGTGGTGCCGCTGGTGGTGAGCTTCGGTGCGGGCGCCGAGATGCGCCAGTCGCTGGGCACGGCCGTGTTCTCCGGCATGCTGGGCGTCACCTTCTTCGGCCTGGTCTTCACGCCGGTGTTCTACGTGGTCTGCGTCGGGCTGGCGGAACTGCGCTTCCGCTGGCGCAAGCCGGAGGTGAAGGCCGAGTTCAGGCCCGACCATAGCTGAAGAGGAGTAGCCGATGACCGCCCATGCCGCCCTTGCCCCAGGCCGCGTCGCCGTCGTGACGGGGGCGGCGAGCGGCATCGGCCTCGCCGCCGCGCGCCGCTTCGCCTCCCTCGGCCTCAAGGTCTGCCTGGCCGATCTCTCCGCCGAGGCGCTCGAGCGGGCGGCCGACGCGGTGGCAGCGGTCGCATCGGGGCCATCCTCGGTCCTCACCGTGCCGACCGACGTCGCCAGCCGGGAGAGCGTGCAGGCACTGAAGGAGACGGTCTACGAACGGTTCGGCGAGGTTGCCGTCCTCATGAACAACGCGGGCACCGCTCCCGGCGGCGGTCCATGGGACCATGTCGAACGCTGGCGCCGCGTGCTCGACGTCAACCTGTGGGGCGTGATCAACGGCGTGCAGACCTTCGTGCCGGCCATGCTCGAGCAGAAGACCGCTTGCGCCATCGTCAATACCGGCTCGAAGCAGGGCATCACCTGCCCGCCGGGCGATACCGCCTACAACGTCAGCAAGGCCGGCGTGAAGGTGCTGACCGAAGGGCTGGCGCACGGGCTGCGCAACGAGGAAGGCGCGCGTATCTCAGCGCATCTGCTGATCCCGGGCTCGACCTTCACCGGCATGACCGCGCGCGGCCGCACGGAGAAGCCGGCCGGCGCCTGGACAGCCGACCAAGTGATCGACATGCTGATCGACGGCATGGGGCGGGGCGATTTCTACATCCTCTGTCCCGACAACGAGGTGGCCCGGGAAATCGACAACCGCCGCATCCTGTGGGCGGCGCAGGACATCACGGAGAATCGGCCGGCGCTGTCGCGCTGGCACGCCGACTACAAGGAGGCGTTCGAGGCCTTCCTCAAGAAGGAGAGGTAGCCATGCGCCTGGCACTGCATCGACGAAGCGCGATCGTTCTCGCCCTCGGGCTTGCCCTGGCCGGCGGCGGGCCGGTCCTTGCCGAGAGCAACCATCTCGTGCCGCCGCCGGCCCTGGACGAGACGGCCGGCCCGACAACGCAGGTTGCTGTGCTGGCGGGTGGCTGCTTCTGGGGCGTGCAGGGCGTCTTCCAGCATGTCGACGGCGTCACCAGCGCCGTGTCGGGCTATGCCGGCGGGGCCAAGGAGACGGCGGTCTACGAGGTGGTGTCGAACGGGCGCACCGGACATGCGGAAGCGGTGCGCATCACCTACGACCCGCGCCGGACGAGCTTCGGCCACCTGCTGCAGATCTACTTCTCGGTGGTGCACGATCCGACGCAACTGAACCGCCAGGGCCCCGACGTGGGCACGCAGTACCGGTCGACGATCTTTCCCATGAACGAGGAGCAGGCACGCATCGCCAAGGCCTACATCGATCAGCTCGACCAGGCGAAGGCCTTCCCCGACAGGATCGTCACGACGGTCGAGCCCGGCCGGACCTTCTATCCGGCCGAGGGCTACCACCAGGATTTCATGACGGTCAATCCGCGCCACCCCTACATCGTCTTCCACGACCTGCCGAAGCTGGCCGAGCTGAAGCGCCTGTTCCCAGGGGTCTATCGCGCCCAGCCCGTCCTGGTCTCGAGCACCGGCGTCGCGAACTGAAAGCCATCCCGTCCTGGCGGGACGGCTTCAGCGTCCGCTCATCGCGCGGGGCGCAGGGTACCGCCCGCCGGTCGACGACCGGCGGTCGAGAGCCAGGACGCCAGGCTGCGGAACAGGCTTGCCACGGCGGCACTCCGCAGCTCGCGCGCACGACGCTCATAGGCAAAGCGATCCAGGGAAACGGTCGAGGTGGTCGGAAACATGTGAATGGCTCCAAGGTTCGACCGTTACCTAATTGATCCCCGTTGCAGATTTAATAGGTCTGTATTGACAATCACTCATTCCGTAAATTCAATAATCACGCAATGATCGATCATGCCAGTGAAATGGCGGCCTTCGTGCGGGTCGTCGAGTCGAACGGCTTCTCGGCGGCCGCGCCGGCGCTGGGCCTGTCGCCGTCCGCCGTCAGCAAGCTCATCACGCGGCTGGAGACACGGCTGGGCGTTCGGCTGCTGCAGCGCACGACGCGGTCGCTGCACCTCACGCAGGAAGGCGAGCTCTTCTATGCCGCCGCGCGGCGCATCGTGAGCGACATCGAGGCGCTCGAAAGCCAGCTCGCCGGACAGCGTGCGACGCCGAGCGGCCTGCTGCGCGTGACGACGTCCCTCGCCTTCTCGACGCACCAGCTGGCACCCGTCCTGTCGGAGTTCCTGGCCCGCCATCCGCTGCTCCAGGTCGAGCTGCTGCCGACCGATCGCGTCATCGACATGGTCGAGGAAGGGGTCGACGTCGCGATTCGCATCGGGCGGCTGGCGGACACCAGCTTCATGGCGCGCAAGATCGGTGAGGACCGGCGGCTGATCTGCGCGGCGCCTGCCTACCTGGAACGTCACGGCAGGCCGCTGCGGCCGCAGGACCTGGCGCGGCACAACTGCATCGTGTCACGCGAGCGGGCGTACCTGAACCGCTGGCCTTTCAAGATCGACGGCAAGGTGGCGGAGGTCGAGGTCTCGGGGAGGGTCGGCGTCAACGAAGGCGAGATGCAGATGCAGCTGGCGCTGCAGGGCATCGGCATCGTGCGCGTGACGCGGCTCACCGTGGCGCGGGCGATCCGGGACGGCCGCCTGGTTCCGCTGCTCGAAGCGCATTCGGCCGACGAGCCGGTGCCGATCCATGCCGTCTATCCGCATCGGCGGCATCTGGCGCCAAAGGTTCCCGCGTTCGTCGATTTCCTGATCGAGAAGTTCACGCCGCCGCCTTGGGAGATTTGAGCTAGGATCGACTACAGACAAAACCAGGAGGAAGACAGATGCCCGACGCCATCGACGACCTGTTCCGCCGCTTCGGCAAGGCCTTCAACAAGGCCGACGTCGAAGAGATCGCCGCCTGTGTCACCGACGACTTCGAGTGGCGCCTGAATGCCGGCGGCTCGCCTTCGGGCCGGGTGCTGAAGGGCAAGGACGACCTGCGCGCTTATTTCGGCGACAAGAGCGTGGCGCATCGCGAGGCGCGTTTTTCGGAGGCCCGCATACATCGCGCCGGCGACAAGCTGTTCGGCACGTTCCGCGTCACCGGCATCGACCATGCCGGCAAGCCGTTCGATCGCTACGGCATCGATCTCTACGAGCTGCGCGACGGCAAGATCGCGCTGAAGGACAGCTACCTGAAAGCCGACTGATGGCCAACGACACGGTGCTCTGGGAGGTCGACCGGCGCGGAGTCGCGACGGTGACCCTCAATCGCCCCCAGGTGAACAACGCCTACAACGGCGATCTCCTGCAAGGCCTGCACGACGCCATGGATTCGATCGGCCGCGAGCCGCATCTACGGATCGTCGTGCTGCGCGGCAACGGCCGCCACTTCCAGGCCGGCGCGGACCTGTCGTGGATCAGCGGCGTCGCGGAACGGTCCCCGGCCGAGAACGAGCGGGCCAGCCGCGTCGCGGCGGAGGCGATCCGGCGGCTGGACACCTGCCCCGTGCCGACGCTGGCGCTGATCCAGGGCGGCTGCTTCGGCGGCGGCACCGGCGTCGCCGCGGCCTGCGATGTCGTCGTGGCGTCCGAGGATGCGCTCTTCTCCATCAGCGAGACGCGGTGGGGCCTGATGGCCGGTATCATCCTGCCGCAGCTCTGCCAGGCGATCGGCCTGCGCCAGACGCGCCGCTACGCGCTGACCGGCGAACGCTTCGGCGCCGAGGAGGCGCGGCAGATCGGGCTGGTCCACGAGGTCTGCCCGACGGGCGGCCTCGCCGACGCCGGTGCCAGGATCGTCGAGGCGGTGCTCATGAATGCGCCGCGCGCCACCACCGCGACCAAGCTGCGGTCCCTCGCCTCGGCGCAGGCCTTCGTCGACGACGGCATGCTGCGCGACCTGGTCGACGAGCATGCCCGTACGCGCCAGCAGGACGAAGCCCGGGAAGGGCTTGCGAGCTTCCGCGAGAAGCGCAAGCCCGCCTGGTATCCGGGATAGCCGTCCAGCAATTCTTGTCATCCTGAGCGCAGCGAAGGATCTCGTGCCGGTTGCACGCGGCGATGAGGTCCTTCGCTCCGCTCAGGACGACAGGAAAGTGGGAACGACGAATCGACTGCCAATTTCTGGCAGTCGAGGCCTTCAAAACAAGAGTGGCCATAGGCAGGGCTCGGTATGCCGCCCAGCGATTCACGTCATCCTGAGCGCAGCGAAGGATCTCGTGCCGGTTGCAAAGGGCGATGAGTCCTTCGCTTCGCTCAGAAGCGTCAGTCGAGGCCTTCGAACAGGGGCGTCGACAGGTAGCGCTCGGCGAAGTCCGGCACGATCACCACGATCCGCTTGCCGGGATTGCGCTTGCCGACCGCGAGCGCGGCGCTGACCGCCGCACCGCCCGAGATGCCGATCGGGATGCCTTCGAGCGCCGCCATGTCGCGCGCGATCTTCATCGCGGCGTCGTTGGCGACCTTCTCGATCTCGTCGATCACGGAGCGGTCCAAGATGTCGGGCACGAAGCCGGCCCCGATGCCCTGGATGGGATGCGGCGAGTGCTGCCCGCCGGAGAGCACCGGACTTGCCTCAGGCTCGACCGCCACGACCTTCAGGCCCGGCAGCCGCGGCTTCAGCGCCCGGCCGACGCCGGTGACGGTGCCGCCGGTGCCGACGCCGGCGACGAAGACGTCGAGCTTGCCGCCGGTGTCGGCCCAGATTTCCGCCGCCGTCGTGCGCACGTGCACCTCCGGGTTGGCCGGATTCTGGAACTGCTGCGGCATGAAGCTGTCGGGCACTTCCTTCAGGAGCTCCTCGGCGCGCGCGATGGCGCCCTTCATGCCCTTCTCGCGCGGCGTCAGCTCGAGCCGCGCGCCGAGAAAGCGCAGCATCTTGCGGCGCTCGATCGACATCGATTCGGGCATGGTGAAGATCACCTTGTAGCCGCGCGCGGCGGCGACGAAGGCGAGGCCGATGCCGGTATTGCCGGAGGTCGGCTCTATGATCGTGCTGACGCCCGGCTTCAGCCGGCCGTCCTTCTCGGCGGCCTCGATCATCGCGACACCGATGCGGTCCTTCACCGAGGACATCGGGTTGAAGAATTCGAGCTTGGCCAGAATCTCGGCCGTGACGCCTTCGCGCTGAGGCAGGCGGTTCAGCCGCACCAGCGGCGTCGCCCCCATGGTCTCGGTGATGTTGCCGTAGATGCGGCCACGGAACGAAGCGGAGGTGGACTGGGTCATCTGCTCCCTATACGCCGTTCAGGAAAGCCGACGAAGCGGCTGCACCATCCAGTATGCGCCGCGCCGTGCCAACGCGAAACCGCACGGTACGGCCGATATCCCTATTCAGCCGCCTGCTTCTGGGCGGCGCGATCGGGGGTGAGGCTGTAGGTCGTGAACTGCCGGTTGAGCGCCGGCATCGGGCAGGCCTCGAGATGCCCTTCGCCCGGCCGCATGAGGATCATCGCCGCCGTCGCCGTCATGACGCCGCGCGTGTTGGGCCGCGGCGGACGGCAGACTGACCACGGCGAGCCCCAGTCGTCGAAGAAGGCCTCGCGCAGGGAGTCGAGCGTGAGCTTGCCGGGCTTCGGCTGCAGATGGTCGCGCACCCGCTTGTCGCGGTAGATCGAGCACGGAGTCTCGGCCAGCCCCGTATCCTTGATCTTGGCGCGCGCCGAAGCGGCAATCCAGTGATTGGCGTGCACGTAGAGGCCGCGATCCGGCGCGATCCAGAAGGTCTCGTCCGGTGCGCACTCGAAGCCGAATGCCTCGCCGCCCTGCTCCGTCGCATGGCTCACTGCCATATGGTTGGAGCCGAGCTTGGGCGTGGCCACGATCGTCTGCACGGCCCGGGCGAACTGGGCGCTCTCCAGCACCTTTCGACGCACGAAGGGCAGCGGCACTCCGGGGCCGCGCTGGTAGTCGCGATCGCATTCGAGCGCATTGGCCGTGAGTCCGATGCCCGCCGAGTTCAGGCCCGACCGGGCAAGACCGCCCGCCTCGGTGAAGGTCAGGATGTCGGGGCCATCGTCGCGGCGGATGCGCAGCACGACGCCTGTCTCGGCGCACTCGGCGCGCCAGTCCCAGTTCTGGCCATGCAGCAGCACGCCGTCGGCGCTGGCTTCGGGCAGTGCCAGCGCGGCCGTGCAGCCGTCGGGGAAATGCTTGTGCTCCTGCTGGTGGCGCGCCGCCGCCACCATCTCCGTGCGTGCGTTCATCAGCACGACCGCCGCGAACGGCTCGTTCGCGCCTTCGGCGATGCCGCGCATCTCCTCGACATAGGCCGGATCGAACCTCTCGATCGCGGGCACCAGCGCCTCGGCGCGCCGCTCCAGCGATTTCCAGTCGACACCGCTCGTCAGCAGCGATTCGGCGTACATCTTCGCGCCACGCCGCAGACGGTCGGCGGCGGCCTTGCCATGGAGGCGACCGCGCTCGCGCGGGCCGCCCGACAGTTCGATCAACGGAAAGGGTGCATAGTCGCTCATCGGCAGCTCTAGGGATGGCCCAGCAGGGCCTGGCGGAAGCGGTCCTTGAGGTGCGCACCGTCCTGCGGCGGCATCACGAAGTCGAGCTTCTCGACCATCACCTTGACCAGACGGAAAACAGGTCCCTTGCTGCGGCGCGCATCCTCGACGAGCTGCGCCACCTCGCCCGCCTCGCGGACAGCGCCGACATTGGCGATGCCACAGCCCTTGGCGATCAGCGCCAGGTCGGCGCCCGCGCCGGAGTCGGTCGGACCATTGTTGGGAGGGCTGGTATGTGAGGCCTGATTGCCGGTCTCGCCGAACTTCTCGTTGTCGAGCACCACGATGGCGAGGTTCTCCGGCTGCTGCGTGGCGACCGTGGCGAGCGATCCCAGGCTCATCATCATGTCGGCGTCGCCCGTGATCACCAGCACACGCTTGGTCGGCTGCGCCAGGGCGAGGCCGAGCCCCATGCTAACCGGCGCGCCCATGGCGCCCCACAGCGGCATGTTGAGCGGACGGTCGCCCGCCTCCGTAATGTCCCAGTTCGACGAGCCGAGGCCGGCGATCACCAGCAGGTCGTCGTCCGCGCCCTCGAGGATCTTCCTGACCAGCGGGCGCCGCTGAAGGGTGGGCTTGCTCATCGTGCGGTCTTCTTTCCGAAATCCTTGATGCCGATCAGCTTCTGGCGCAGGAGCACGGCGACCGACTGGCCGCCATTGAAGGCCGAGCGCGTCGCGGCGTCGACCGTGGATTTCACATCCTCGGCCTTCTCGATCGAGTAGAGCAGCACGCCCATCGCCTCGAGCACCTTGGGCGTGCCCTGACCCATCGGGTACTGCCAGGAATTGAACTCGCCCCAGTCGCCGCGCATCGTGATCAGAGTCAGGAACGGAAAGCGCAGCGTCTTGGTGAGGCCCATCAGGTTGATGGTATTGCCGACACCGGAGCTCTGCATCA
>Ga0182792_1000442_pt1 | contig 39868 bp, 31 predicted proteins | sample Passage237B_FD_130497 | JGI IMG/M metagenome (GOLD analysis project Ga0182792, IMG submission 130497) | Cellulose adapted compost microbial communities from Newby Island Compost Facility, Milpitas, CA, USA - Passage2 37B (version 2) (version 2) ...
CCGTGCTCGAAGGCCGCTCGTTCTTCTCCAGCCTGCAGCTGGAGGGCGCCGCCGGCCAGGTCGCGCAGCCGATCCTGCGCGAGATAACCTCCCGCCTCGGCTTCCTCGAGGACGTGGGCCTCGACTACCTGTCCCTCGACCGCAGCGCCAACACGCTCTCCGGCGGGGAGGCGCAACGCATACGCCTGGCCACGCAGGTCGGCAGCGGGCTCACCGGCGTGCTCTACGTGCTGGACGAGCCGTCCATCGGCCTGCACCAGCGCGACAACCGGCGGCTCATCGACACGCTGGTGCGCCTGCGGGACCTCGGCAACACGGTGCTCGTGGTGGAGCACGACGAGGACACGATCGAGGTGGCCGACTTCGTGGTCGACATCGGCCCCGGCGCCGGCGAGCACGGCGGCGCGGTCGTCCACGCCGGCACCGTCAAGCAGCTCCTGCGGAACAAGGCGTCGCTCACCGGCCAGTACCTGGCGGGCAAGCGGACCATCCCCGTCCCCGAGACCCGCCGCCCCGGCAACGGGACGAACGTGACGGTCGTCGGGGCCCGGGAGCACAACCTGCGGGGCATCGACGTCGACTTCCCGCTCGGCACCTTCACCGCGGTCACCGGCGTGTCCGGCTCCGGCAAGTCGACGCTCGTCAACGACATCCTCCTGCGGTCGCTGATGCAGCGGATCTACAAGTCCAAGACGCCGCCGGGCCTCCACAAGAAGGTCACCGGCATCGAGCACCTCGACAAGGTCATCAACATCGACCAGTCGCCGATCGGGCGCACGCCCCGCTCCAACCCGGCCACCTACAGCGGCGTGTTCGACCACATCCGCAAGCTGTTCGCCCAGACCACCGAGGCGAAGGTGCGCGGCTACCTGCCCGGCCGGTTCAGCTTCAACGTGAAGGGCGGGCGCTGCGAGAACTGCGCCGGCGACGGCACGATCAAGATCGAGATGCACTTCCTGCCCGACGTGTACGTGCCGTGCGAGGTGTGCAAGGGCGCCCGCTACAACCGCGACACGCTCGACATCGAGTTCAAGGGCCGCACCATCGCCGAGGTGCTCGACATGCCGTGCGAGGAGGCGCTGGAGTTCTTCGCCAACCAGCCGGTCATCGCCCGGCACATGCAGACCCTGGTCGACGTCGGCCTCGGCTACGTGCGCCTCGGCCAGCCGGCTCCCCCCCTGTCGGGCGGCGAGGCCCAGCGCATCAAGCTGGCCTCGGAGCTGTCCAAGCGCTCCACCGGCCACACCATCTACCTGCTGGACGAGCCCACCACCGGCCTGCACTTCGAGGACATCCGCAAGCTCCTCACGGTGCTCGGCCGCCTGGTGGACCAGGGCAACACGGTGCTCGTCATCGAGCACAACCTCGACGTCATCAAGACCGCCGACTGGATCATCGACCTCGGCCCCGAGGGCGGCTCCGGCGGCGGCACCGTGATCGTGGAGGGCACCCCCGAGGCGGTGGCCGACACCCCCGAGTCCTACACCGGCCGGTTCCTCCGGCCCCTCCTGGGCCTGGAGGGGTGAGCGTGGACGACGACGCGCTCTACCACCTCGCCACCCCGGCCCAGTGGGACGCCCACCGGGCGCGCGGGGCCGTCGAGGCCGACTCGCTCGCCACCGAGGGCTTCGTCCACTGCTCCTGGGGCCGCCAGGTCCCGGGCACCGTCGCCAAGCACTTCGCCGGGGAGGCGGCGGTGCTGGCGCTGCGCCTCGACCCCGCCCGGCTGGGCGAGGTGCCGCTCGTGGAGGAGGACAGCTACGGCTCCGGCCAGGCGTTCCCGCACGCGTACGGGCCGATCCCGCTCGACGCGGTGGTGGCGGTCGAGCGGGTCGAACCGGTGGGGCCGGCCGAGCCCGCGGGACCCGCCGGCCCTCCGGGCTGAGGTCGGGTCAGCCGACCGGCAGCGCGCGGGCGTCGGTGGCGGGGTTCTGCACCTCGGTCACCGGGTTGCCCTGGGTGATGTCGAGCATCCGCTGGAGGGCGACCTTCGCCCACCCGGCCGTCTCGGGGTCCACCTCGATGCGGTTGAGGATGCGGCCCTCCACCAGGTTCTCCAGCACCCAGGCCAGGTGCGGCCCGTCGATGCGGAACATGGTCGAGCACGGGCAGACCAGCGGGTCGAGGGACACGACCGTCTTGTCGGGCGTCTCCTGCGCCAGCCGGTTCACGAGGTGGATCTCGGTGCCGATGGCGATGGTCGAGCCCACCGGGGCCTTGGCGACCGCCTTGATGATGTAGTCCGTGGAGCCGACCTCGTCCGCGATCGAGCAGACCTCGTGGGCGCACTCGGGGTGGGCGATCACGATGCCGTCGGGGTGCTCGGCCCGGAACGCCTCCACGTGGGCGGGGGAGAAGCGCTGGTGCACCGAGCAGTGGCCCTTCCACAGCAGGAAGGTGGCGTCGCGCACCTCGTCGTCCGTGAGGCCGCCCAGCTCGTGGCGGGGGTTCCACACCACCATGTCGTCGTGGGCGTAGCCCATCGCGATGCCGGTGTTGCGGCCCAGGTGCTGGTCGGGGAAGAACAGCACCTTGTCGCCCCGGGTGAAGGCCCACTCCAGGATCTCCCGGGCGTTGGTCGAGGTGCACACCGCGCCGCCGTGGCGGCCGACGAACGCCTTCAGCGCGGCGGAGGAGTTCATGTAGGTGATGGGAACGAGGCGGCTGGTGTCGATCAGCCCCTCCAGGGACTCCCACGCCTCCTCCACCTGGTCGAGGTCGGCCATGTCGGCCATCGAGCAGCCGGCGTTGAGGTCGGGCAGCACCACGGCCTGGTGGTCCGCGGTCAGCACGTCGGCCGACTCGGCCATGAAGTGCACGCCGCAGAACACGATGTAGTCGGCGGCCGGGCGCTCCTGGGCGAGCACCGACAGGCGGTACGAGTCGCCGCGGGCGTCGGCCCACCGCATGACCTCGTCGCGCTGGTAGTGGTGGCCGAGGATGAACAGCCGCTCGCCGAGGGCGGCCTTGGCGGTGCCGATCATCTCGTCGAGCTCGGCGGGGGCAGCGTCGCGGTAGCGCTCGGGGAGCGGGGTCTGGAGCCTCAGCATGTCGGATACCTCCGGAGGAGCGATCCTGCGTTGGAGCCGGTGGGACAGCCTGGTCGCCTCGCCACGGGGATGTCGGCAACAGGATCAAGTTGGACGCCGGATACCAGGCCGGCGGGCACAGCATAGGTGGGCGCGCAGTGACAACCGTGCGAGCGGCCGGGGCATTCCGCACGGTGTGGCGAAGCCCGCCCGATCCGGCAGTCTGAGGGGGTGGTGCAACGACCTCCAGCCGGCACGATCCCCGACGCCCCGGGCTCCTACCAGTTCAAGGACGCGCACGGCCGCGTCATCTACGTCGGCAAGGCCACGTCGCTGCGGTCCCGGCTGTCGAACTACTTCCAGACCAACCTGCCGCCCCGCACCGCCCAGATGGTCGCCACCGCCGAGACGGTCGAGTGGATCCAGGTGCGCAACGACGTGGAGGCGCTGCTGCTGGAGAACACGCTCATCAAGGCGCACCGGCCCCGCTTCAACGTCCGCCTGGTGGACGACAAGAGCTACCCGTACCTGGCGGTGACCACGAGCGACGACTGGCCCCGGCCGATGGTCATGCGCGGGGCCCGCCGCAAGGGCGTCCGCTACTTCGGGCCCTACGGCCACGCCTACGCCATCCGGGAGACGCTCGACCTGCTCCTGCGCACGTTCCCGCTGCGGACCTGCTCGGACAACAAGTTCGAGCACCACCGCAAGCTCGGCCGGCCCTGCCTGCTGTTCCACATCGAGAAGTGCTCGGGTCCCTGCGTGGGCGAGGTGAGCCGGGAGGACTACGACCGCTACGTCGAGGAGCTGATCGGCTTCCTGGAGGGCGATACCGACGAGGTGGTCCGCCGCCTGGAGGTGGAGATGCGCTCGGCGGCCGGGCGCCAGGAGTTCGAGCGGGCCGCCCGCCTGCGGGACCGGCTCGCGTCGGTGAACAAGGCCATCGAACGCCAGCAGATGGTGGCCGAGGGGACCGACGACCTCGACGTGTTCGGCGTGTCCGACGACGAGCTGGAGGCGTCGGTGCAGGTGTTCCACGTGCGCCGCGGCCGGGTCGTGGGCCGGAAGGGCTTCGTGCTCGACAAGGTGGAGGACCTCGACGCCCACGAGCTGACCGAGCGCATCCTGGAGGGCTTCTACGCCGAGCCGCCGGTCATCGGGATGCCCAAGGGCGTGCTCGTGCCGGCCGAGCCGAACGACGTGGAGCTGTACGAGCGGTGGCTGGGCGACCTGCGGGGGAGCGCGGTCACCGTCCGGGTGCCCCAGCGCGGCGCCAAGCGGTCGCTCCAGGAGACGGTCACCCACAACGCCAAGGAGGAGCTGGTCCGCCACCGGCTCAAGCGGGCCAACGACCACAACGCCCGGGCCCGCGCCCTCAACGAGCTCCAGGACTCGCTCGGCCTGCCCGAGCCGCCGCTGCGCATCGAGTGCTACGACATGAGCCACCTCCAGGGCACCGACTACGTCGGCTCCATGGTCGTGATGGAGGACGGGCTGCCGAAGAAGTCCGAGTACCGGCGGTTCAAGATCAAGAGCGGCCAGGGCAACGACGACTTCCGGGCGATGGAGGAGGTGCTGACCCGCCGCCTCACCGCCTACCTGGAGGACCGGGAGAAGCCGGTCGCCGAGCGGGGCCGCTTCTCGTACCCGCCGCAGCTCCTGCTGGTCGACGGCGGCAAGGGCCAGCTCGGCGTGGCGGTGCGGGTGCTCACCGAGCTGGGCCTGGACGAGGAGATCCCGGTCGCCTCGCTCGCCAAGCGCTTCGAGGAGGTGTTCGTGCCGGGCGAGTCCGAGCCCCGCCGCCTGTCGCGCCGCTCCGATGCGCTCTACCTGCTCCAGCGCATCCGGGACGAGTCGCACCGCTTCGCCATCACCTTCCACCGCGAGCTGCGCGGGAAGCGGATGACGGCCTCCGCGCTCGACGGCATCCCCGGCCTCGGCCCCACCCGCCAGAAGCGCCTGCTCAAGGAGCTGGGCTCGGTGAAGGCCGTGCGGGCCGCCACCCTGGACGAGCTGCGGGACCGGTCCTGGCTGCCGGACAAGGTGGCCGAGGCCGTGTGGCGCCACCTCCACCCCGAGGGTTGACGGGCCACCTACGGTGAGCGCCGTGGCAGCGCACGACGACCTCGCGCCCGACGACCTGTGGGAGACCCACGCCACCTGGTGGCAGGACGGCTTCACCGAGGGCGCGGACCCCGAGTACGAGGAGCAGATCCTCCCGCTCGCCGAGTCGCTGCTGGCCGGCCGGCGGCGGGTGCTCGACGTCGGCACCGGCGAGGGCCAGATCGCCCGGTTGCTCGCGGCCCGCGGCGCCGAGGTCGTGGGCATCGACCCCACCGCCAACCAGGTGGCCGAGGCGCAGCGCCGCGGCGGCGGCCCCGCCTACGCCCGGGCGGGCGCCCACGAGCTGCCGTTCCCCGACGGGAGCTTCGACGCCGTGGTCGCCTGCCTCGTCTTCGAGCACATCGAGGCCGTGGACGAGGCGGTGGACGAGGTGGCCCGGGTGCTGCGGCCCGGTGGCCGCTTCGCCTTCTTCCTCAACCACCCGCTGCTCCAGACCCCCGGCAGCGGCTGGATCGACGACCACCTGGTCGACCCGCCCGAGCAGTACTGGCGCATCGGCCCCTACCTGGACGAGGACGACACGGTGGAGGAGGTGGAGAGGGGCGTGTTCATCCCCTTCATCCACCGGCCGCTCAGCCGCTACGTGAACGCGCTGGCCGATGCGGGCCTCGTGCTGCGCCGGATGCTCGAACCGCCGCCCCCGCCCGGCTTCCTGGCGCGGGCGCCCGGCTACGCGGCGGCCGCGTCGGTGCCCCGGCTCCTCGTCCTCGTGGCCGAGCGGGAGGGCGGCCGGTGAGCGGTGCGCTGCACCGGCTCGTCCGGCCCTACCTGAAGCGACCCGGCGGGCCCCGGGTCACCGACGGCGAGATGCTCCTGTTCATCGTCTGCGTGCTCGTCACCACCGTCGGGCTCTCGGGCGACATCGCCCGCCACGTGCAGAACCCCGGGGACCTGGAGGGCGACTTCCTCTCCGGCTGGCACCTCGTCCTCTACGGCGGGGTGGCCGCGGTCGGCGCCTGCATCGGCCTCGGCGCGCTGCGGCGCGGGCCGTCGTACGTGGGCGCGGTCGGCACCGGCACCATCGGCTTCCTCCTGCTGGCCGTGGGCGGGGTCGCGGACGCCGCCTGGCACGAGGTCTTCGGCACCGAGGCCCGGGTCGAGGCCCTGGTCAGCCCGCCGCACCTGCTCGTCTTCGCCGGCCTCGCCTTCCTGCTCACCGCGCCGATCGTCGTGGCCTGGGAGCGACCCGACCGGCGGCTGGGCTGGATCGCCTCGATCGCCGTCTGCACCTCGATGATCTCCATGCTGCTCGTCACGAGCCTGTTCACCGGCTACAGCTCCCCGCTGTCGGGCGGCGTCTCCTTCGACACCGGCTACGTGGAGCCGGTCGTGGGCGAGAGCAACAGCGAGTACGACGTCGTCCGCGGCCTCTCGATGATCGTCTGGCTCGCCGCCATCCTGAGCGCCGCCCACGCGCTCGTGCTCCTGCGCTTCCGCCCCAAACCGGGCCTCGTCGCCCTCGGCTTCGCGCTGCTCGCGATCCCGCCGTACGTCATCGGCGACTCCGACACGGTCAAGGCGCTCAGCCTCGGCCTGGTCGCCGCCGGCCTGGTCGCCGAGGCCGGCGTCGCCGTCTTCGGCCGCCCGGTGCTCGGCCGCCTCGGCGCCGTCGCCACGATGGCGCTCGCCAACGCCGCGCTCTGGGCGAGCGCGTTCCTCGTGCTCGACCTGGACGAGGCGATGGCCTGGCCCGTCCACCTCTGGACCGGCGCCATCGCCATCTCGGTGCTGGTGGCCGCGGCCGCCGCCGGCGTCGTCGGCCTCCGCATCCCCACCGCGGCGGAGCTGGGCGAGCCCGACGACGAGGCGCCCGAGCCCGACCGGGCGCCCGATCGGCCTCCGGCGCCCGCCTGGCTCGACGACCTGGACGACGACGAGCTGTTCGTCCGCTGACGGCTTCCCCCGACGGTCGACGGTCGGGAGGCTGGCCGGTCGGGGGCTTGCCCGTCGGGGGCTGGCCGGTGCCCGGTGCCCGGCGGCGGGGCGGCGGATGCCCGCCCGTAGGATCGTGCGCGTGACCGAATGCGTAGTGATAACGGGACTGTCCGGCGCCGGCCGCACCACCGCGGCGGACGTGCTCGAAGACCGCGGCTGGTTCGTCATCGACAACCTGCCCGTCGCCCTCATGCCCCGGGTGGTGGAGCTGGACGTGGAGCCGGTCGCCAAGCGGGGGCGGGTGGCGTTCGTGATGGGCGCCGCGGCCGCCGGCCCCGAGCTGACCGAGATGATCGAGCACCTCCGCACGCTCGGCTGGCGGGTGCGGGTGCTGTTCCTCGACGCCCGCAGCGAGGTGCTGATCCGCCGCTACGAGAGCTCCCGACGCCGCCACCCCTCCGGCGCCGACGAGCTGCTGGGCGCCGCGATCGAGGCGGAGCGGGAGCGCTTCGACGACCTGCGGGCCGCGGCCGACGCGGTGATCGACACCAGCGACCTCAACGTCCACCAGCTCCGCGACCGGGTCAGCGTGCTGTTCCCCGACGAGACCGGCGAGGCCGAGATGCAGCTCGCCGTGCAGTCGTTCGGGTTCAAGCACGGCCTGCCGGCCGACGTCGACATGGTGCTCGACTGCCGCTTCCTCCCCAACCCCCACTGGGTGGAGGAGCTGCGGCCCCTGAGCGGGCAGGACGCGCCGGTGCGCGACTACGTGCTCGGCACCGAGCTGGCCGGGCCCTTCGTGGACGAGGTCGACCGGCTGCTGGAGGTGGTGATGCCGGCGTTCCGGGCCGAGGGCAAGGCGTACCTGACCGTCGCCTTCGGCTGCACCGGCGGGCGGCACCGCTCGGTGGCGATCGCCGAGGAGGTCGCCCGCCGCCTGGCCCAGGCCGGCCACCACCCCCGCGTGGAGCACCGCGACCTGGCGAAGCACCGGTGAGCCCGAGCCCCCCGACCACCCCGCTCCCCGCGGCGGGCCCCGCGGTGGTCGCGGTCGGCGGCGGCCACGGCCTCGCCGTGTCGCTGCGGGCCATCCGCCGCTACGCCCGCAGCGTGGCCGCGGTGGTGTCGGTGGCCGACGACGGCGGCTCCTCCGGTCGCCTCCGGGCCGAGGCCCCCGACCTGCCGGCGCCCGGCGACGTGCGCCGTTGCCTCGGCGCCCTCGCGGCGGCCGACTCGCCGCTCGCCGCCCGGCTCGAACACCGCTTCGAGGTGGACGGCCCGCTCCACGGCCACGCCTACGGGAACCTGCTGCTCGCCGCGCTGGCCTTCGGCCTCGGCTCCTTCACCGAGGCGGTGGCCGAGGTGTCCCGGATGACCGGCGGCGTGGGCCGCGTCATCCCGGCGACCGTCGACGCCGTGCAGCTCGCCTGCACCCCGACCGACGACCCCGACGCCGAGCCGATCGTCGGGCAGGTGGCGATCGCCGCCACGTCGGGCCCGCGCCGGCTGCGGCTCCAGCCGCCCGGCGCCGCCTCACCGGCCGAGGCCGTCGCCGCCGTGCTCGACGCCGACCAGGTGGTGCTCGGCCCCGGCTCGCTCTACACGAGCGTGGTCGCCGCCGCCATCGCCCCCGACGTGGCCGACGCCCTGCGCCGCACGACCGCCCGCCGCGTCTACGTCGCCAACCTGTGGGCGCAGGAGCCCGAGGCGGCCGGCTTCGGCGTGGCCGAGCACGTGGCGGTGCTCGGCGACCACGGCATCCCCGTCGACGTGGTCCTCGCCCACACCGCCACGGCCGAGGCCGACCGGCTCCGCGGCGCCATCCCGGTGGTCGAGGCGCCGGTGGCGGACGACCGCGGCCTCGTCCACCACCCCGAGCGGCTCGCCGCCGCGCTCGCGGACCTGACCTGACCGGGCTGGGCCGGGCCCGACCGGGCTCGGCCGGGGCGCCCCTGAGCAGCCCGGATCGGGGCGACGGCGGGTTCCTCGCCCCGACCGGGGTCAACTAGGTTCGGGACGGCGCCGGGCGTCCAGGAGAGCGGCGCCCCGCCATCGGCTCACCAACCAAAGAGGTCCACACGTCATGACCATCCGCGTCGGCATCAACGGCTTCGGTCGCATCGGCCGCAACTTCTTCCGCGCCGTGAAGCAGCAGGGGGCGGACATCGACTTCGTCGCCGCCAACGACCTCGGTTCGGTCGACACCATGGCCCACCTGCTCAAGAACGACTCGGTGATGGGCCGCCTCGACGCGGAGGTCGCCGTGAGCAGCGACGGCATCACCGTCGACGGCGACGAGATCAAGATCCTCGCCGAGCGCGACCCGGCCAAGCTGCCGTGGGCCGACCTCGGCGTCGACGTGGTCATCGAGTCCACCGGCTTCTTCACCGACCGCGACAAGGCCGCCGCCCACGTCGAGGCCGGCGCCCCCCGGGTCATCGTCTCGGCCCCCGCCACCAACGCGGACGCCACCTTCGTGGTCGGCGTCAACGAGGACACCTTCGACCCCGAGCGCCACGTCGTGGTGTCGAACGCCTCCTGCACCACCAACTGCTTCGTGCCCATGATAAAGGTGCTCGACGATGCCTTCGGCGTGGACAAGGGCCTCATGAACACCATCCACGCCTACACCGGCGACCAGCAGCTCGTGGACGGCCCCCACAAGGACCTGCGCCGCGCCCGCGCCGCCGCCATCAACATCGTGCCCACCTCCACCGGCGCCGCCCGGGCCACCGGCCTCGTGCTCCAGGCCATGCAGGGCCGCCTCGACGGCACCTCGCTGCGGGTCCCGGTCCCCACCGGCTCGATCACCGACTTCACCGGCGTGCTGAAGCAGGACGTGACCGTCGAGGCCGTGAACGAGGCGTTCAGGGCCGCCGCCTCCGAGGGCCGCCTCCAGGGCATCCTGGCCTACTCGGAGGACCCGCTCGTGTCCTCCGACATCGTCGGCACCCCCTACTCGGTCACCTTCGACTCCGGCCTCACCATGGCGATGGGCAACCTCGTCAAGGTCCTCGGCTGGTACGACAACGAGTGGGGCTACTCCAACCGCCTCGTGGACCTGGCCAAGATCGTCGGCGCCGCGAACAAGTAGCCCCCGGATGATAAACGGCGTTCCCCAGCTCGAGGACCTCGGCGACGTCGCCGGCAAGCGGGTGCTCGTCCGCTGCGACTTCAACGTGCCGATCCAGGACGGTCGCATCACCGACGACCTCCGCATCCGGGCGGCCCTGCCCACCCTGCGCTGGCTCCAGGAGCACGGCGCCACGGTCACCGCGTGCAGCCACCTCGGGCGCCCCAAGGGCACGCCGGACCCCCGCTACTCGATGGACCCGGTGCGGGCCGCGCTCGCCGAGCTCGCACCGGGCGTCGAGCTGGCCGACAACCTCCGCTACGACCCGGGCGAGGAGGGCAACGACCCCGCCTTCGTCGCCAAGCTGATCGAGGGCCAGGACGCGTACGTCAACGACGCGTTCGGCGCCTCCCACCGGGCCCACGCCTCCATCGTCGGCCCGCCCGCCACCCTGCCCTCGGCCGCCGGCCGCCTCCTGGAGCGCGAGGTCGAGGTGCTGCTCGGCGCCCGGGACGAGCCCCGCCGGCCGTTCGTGTCCATCCTCGGCGGCTCCAAGGTCTCCGACAAGCTCGGCGTCATCAACGCCCTGCTGGAGGTGGTGGACGGCCTCGTCATCGGCGGCGGCATGTGCTTCACCTTCCTCGCCGCCCAGGGCCACGCCATCGGCGCCTCGCTGTTCGAGGCCGACCAGGTGGACGCCTGCCGCGCCCTCCTCGACAGCGGCGCCACCATCCACCTGCCGAGCGACATCACCGCCCTCGGCCCCGGCGGCAGGATCGGTGACCCCGCCGCCGGCGGCGAGGTCCGCCAGTTCGGCCGCGACCTGCCCGACGGTTGGATGGGCCTCGACATCGGCCCCGGCACCGCGGCCGAGTTCTCCGACGTGATCGCCGAGGCCCGCCAGGTCCTCTGGAACGGGCCGATGGGCGTGTTCGAGGACCCCCGCTTCGCGGCCGGCACCCGCACCGTGGCCGAGGCCGTCGCGGACTGCCGCGGCTTCACCGTGGTGGGGGGCGGCGACAGCGCCGCGGCCGTCGCCCAGTTCGGCCTGGACGACCGCATCGACCACATCTCCACCGGCGGCGGCGCCTCCCTGGAGCTGATCGAGCAGGGCGACCTGCCCGGCCTCGCCGCCCTGCGCGGCGCCCCCAACGCCCGCTGACCCCACCGGCGCGGCCGACGAGCCGCGCCCCACCGACCCAGGAGTCCCCATGGCCACGACGCGCACGCCGCTCATCTCCGGCAACTGGAAGATGCACCACAACCACTTCGAGGCCATCCAGACGGTCCAGAAGCTCACCTACCTCCTCACCAAGGAGGACCACGAGGCCGTGGAGGTGTCGGTGCACCCGCCGTTCACCGACATCCGCTCCGTCCAGACCGTCATCGAGGCCGACAAGCTGGAGATCCGCCTCGGCGCCCAGCACTGCCACTGGGAGGAGAAGGGCGCCTTCACCGGCGAGGTCGCCCCGCCGTTCCTCCAGAAGCTCAGCGTCAGCTACGTCATCTGCGGCCACAGCGAGCGCCGGGAGCTCTTCGGCGAGACCGACGAGATGGTCAACCTGAAGGCCAAGGCGATCCTGGCGCACGAGATGACCCCGATCATCTGCTGCGGCGAGACCGACGCGGAGCGCGAGGCCGGTGGGACCGAGGCGAAGATCGCCGGCCAGGTCCGGGCCGCGCTCGCCGGCGTCAAGCCCGAGCAGGTGGCCGGCCTCGTCATCGCGTACGAGCCCATCTGGGCCATCGGCACCGGCAAGACCGCCGGCGCGGAGGACGCCCAGGCCACCTGCGCGCTCGTGCGCGCGACGGTCGCCGAGGTCGCCGGGGCCGAGGCCGCCGAGGCCGTGCGGGTCCAGTACGGCGGCTCGGTGAAGCCCGCCAACGCCGCCGAGCTGATGGCCCAGCCCGACATCGACGGCGCCCTCGTCGGCGGCGCGTCGCTCGTGGCCGAGGACTTCGCCCGCATCGTCCAGTACCGCCTGGCCGACTGACCACCCGCCGCGGTCACTCGCGGCGCGGTCGCTCGCGGCGCGGTCGCTCGCGGCGCGGTCACCTCGCCAGGGCGTCGTCGCGTCCGGCCGCATCCCCGGCGTGCCGAGCCGAGCCGCCGGGTCCGTCGGGTGGCCCCGGATCCGGGTCGTCGCATGCCCTCGGTCACAGCACCGATCGAGCGGAACGTCCGGTGATCGCCGCGCCTGGGTGGCGGATCGTGCGCGTCGTCCGGCGATGGCTGGACGAGGCGATCAGCGCGATGGCGGCGCGCACCGGTCGAGGGGACTAGGTTGTTCCACCTCCCGCTGTGGCAGGCGCCACACGGGTTGTTTCCTCCAACGGACCCCGGTCCGTTTCCCCCCAACTTCGGAGGTTGGACCTTGATGGCACGACGACGGATTCGGACCGGTGTGCTCGCCGGAGCCCTGAGCTTGGCCCTGCTCGCGGCCGGCTGCGGCGATTCCAAGGAGAACGACAAGGCCAAGGGCACCGACAACACCACGGCCGACCAGGGCGGTGGCAACGACAAGCTCGCCTCCACCGACTGCGGACAGCTCGAGTACGACGCCGACGCGCCCACCGGCGGCGAGTACGTCGACTACGCGTACATGTCCGACTCGGGCACCAACACCAGCTTCGACCCGGGCGTGGTCCAGACCCTCAACGAGTCGCAGATCACCTCGTCGCTCTTCGACGGCCTCACCGACTTCGACTTCACCGAGAAGTGCGCCCCCGAGCTCAAGGGCTCGGTGGCCGAGTCGTGGGAGGTGAACGACGACGCGACCGAGATCACCTTCCCCCTCAAGGGCGACCGGGAGTTCTCCAACGGCGAGCCGATCAAGCCGTCGAACTTCAAGAAGGCGTGGGAGCGGGCGGGCAGCGCCGAGCTGGCCTCGCCCTACGGCTACCTCGTGACCTACATCGAGGGCGGCGAGGACCTCCAGGCCGGTGAGGCCGACGAGCTGTCGGGCGTGACCGCGGACGACGAGGCGATGACCCTCACCGTGAAGCTGTCGGCCCCGAACGCCGACTTCCCGGCCATCGTCTCCCACCCGTTCTTCTCGCCGGCCGACAACGCCGACCTGGAGAAGGTCGGCAACACCACGGGCTGGGGCACCAAGGGCCTCACCGTCGGCAACGGCCCCTTCAAGCTGGAGAAGGCCGACGAGACCGAGGTGGTCCTCGTGCCGAACGAGAACTGGAAGGGCAACGTCTACGGCGACACGACGGTCCACCTCGACAAGCTGACCTTCGTCATGTCGAGCACCGTCGAAGCCGCCTACCAGACCTTCGAGGCCGGCGAGGGCGACAGCGCCCCCGTGCCGTCCGGCAAGTTCCAGTCGGCGATGAAGGCGTACCCGAAGAACTCGGTGGTCGAGCCGAACATGGGCTCCTACTACTTCGACTTCGGCTTCGAGGATCCCGACCTCGGCGGCGAGGAGAACCTGCCGCTGCGTAAGGCCATCTCCCTCGCCATCGACCGCGAGGAGATCAACACCAAGGTCTACGAGGGCACCCGCTCGATCGCGACGGGCGTCGTGCCCCCGGGCATCCCCGGCTTCAAGGCCGACCTGGCCGAGTACGCCAAGCTCGACGTCGACCAGGCCAAGACGTACCTGAAGGAGTGGGAGGACGCCGGCGGCAAGCTCTCCCGACCGATCAAGATCAACTACAACGAGGGCGGCAGCCACGGCGACGTGGCCCAGATCATCCAGTCGAACCTGAAGAACAACCTGGGCCTCGACGTGGAGCTGGCGCCGGTGGCCGAGGACTACTTCCGGGTCGTGGCCGAGGAGGGCGGCTGCAACCTCTGCCGCTCCGGCTGGTACGCGGACTACCCGACCTACGGCAACTTCATGGTCGACCTCTTCTCGAAGGCCGCCATCGGCGGCAACAACTTCGGGCGCTACGACAACCCCGACTTCGAGGCGAAGATCAAGGCCGCCCAGGCCGAGACCGACGAGGTCAAGCGGGGCGAGCTCTACAACGAGGCCGAGGACATCCTCCTCAACCAGACCGTCGACGCCGTGCCGCTCGTCTACTACGTCGGCGGCCAGGTGTTCCGGGACCGGGTGCTGAACTACGACCAGCCCCCGCTCGGGGTCATGCTCTGGGAGCGGGTCGCGCTCGAGGGCTGACGCCCCGGTCGCACCAGGTGCTCATCGCAGCGGTGCGGGAGCCGGTCGCCGCCGGCTCCCGCACCGACGTTCGCTCCGTCGCGGCGGCCACCGCCGCCCGACCGGCTGACCGGAGTCGCACAGGCCCATGACCTCCTACATCGTCCGTCGCGTCCTCCAGCTCCTGCTGGTGCTGTGGGGCGGCGCCACGCTGCTGTTCTTCCTGTTCTTCGTCATGAGCGGGAACCCCGCCGAGCGCATGGCGTCGGGGGGCGGCAACCGCAACCCCGACCCCCAGGTGGTGCTCAACCTCGAGAAGAAGTACGGGCTCGACAAGCCCGTGCCGGTCCAGTACGTGACCTACATGAAGGGCCTCGTGAAGGGGGACCTCCAGGAGTCGTTCTACGGCAACACCCCGGTCAGCGACATCATCGCCGAGCGGGCGCCGAACAGCCTCCGCCTGGCGTTCTGGGCGGTGCTCATCGAGGCCGTCTTCGGCATAGGCGGCGGCATGATCTCCGCCCGAAGGCGCAACTCGATCGCCGACTACACGACCACCATCACCGCGGTGGTGCTGTCGGCCGTGCCGGTGTTCGTGCTCGGCTACGTGCTCAAGCAGATCTTCGGGGTGACCGCCTTCAAGCACGGCTGGCCCGCCTGGGCCAGCTTCCCGACCCGCGGGCTCGGCGACGACGAGTGGGTGTTCGGGGTGCTGCCGGCCACGAGGGCCACCGCGAAGGCGCTGGTGCTGCCGGCGATCGTCCTCGCGTCGGTGACCACCGCGCTGCTCGCCCGGCTCACCCGCACCTCGATGCTCGAGACCATGCGGATGGACCACGTGCGCACCGCCCGGTCCAAGGGCCTCACCGAGGGGCGGGTCATGCGCCGCCACGTCCTGCGCAACGGGCTGGTGCCGGTCATCACCGTGCTGGGCCCCGACTTCGGCACGATGGTGGGCGTCGCCGTCCTCACCGAGCAGGTGTTCCAGATCCAGGGGCTCGGATCGAGGATCGTGCAGGCCGCCTCCGCCCTCGACATCTACGTCGCCGTCGGCCTCGTGATGGTCGTGACGCTCGTCTACGGCGTGTGCAGCCTCGTGGTCGACGTCTCCTACGCCTACCTCAACCCGCGCGTCCGCCTGGGGGATGACTGATGGACGATCGACCCGACGCCGCCGGCGGCTCGCCCGTCGAGCCGCCGGCCGACGAGCTGACCCTGAGCAAGGCGGACCTCGAAGGCGCGGTGGACCTCGACGCGTCGCTCGGCGAGGTCGGCCCGAGCCGCTCGCTCGCCGCCGACGCGTGGCGACGCTTCCGCCGCAACCGGCTCGCGCTGCTGGGCGCCTTCCTCGTGATCGCGCTCGTGCTGCTCGCGCTGCTCGGCCCCCTCTTCGTCCAGGACCCCTACGACACGAGCGGCCTCTCCAAGGAGGGGCCGACCAACCAGCACTGGTTCGGCACCGACAGCGTCGGCCACGACGTCTTCGCCCGTGTCGTCTACGGCATCCGCCTGTCGCTCATGATCGGGTTCCTCGCCACGTCCGTCATGGTCGTCATCGGCATCGTCTGGGGCTCGCTCGCCGGCTGGTACGGCGGCTGGGTCGACACGATCCTGATGCGGATCGTGGACGTCCTCTTCGGGATCCCGTACCTCGTCCTGGCCCTGGTGTTCGTCGCCGCGATCGGCCGGGGCATCTCGGCGGTCATCATCACCCTGGCCGTCACGGCCTGGTTGCAGACCGCCCGCGTCGTGCGGGCCGGGGTGTTGGAGGTGCGAGACCTGGAGTACACCGAGGCCGCCCGGGCGCTGGGCGTGCCGACCCGGCGCATCCTGATGCGCCACGTGCTCCCCAACGTGTTCCAACCGGTGATCGTGCTGATGGCGGTCGGCGTCGGCACGGCGATCCTGGCCGAGGCGGCGCTCAGCTTCCTCGGCGTGGGCATCCAGAAGCCGGAGCCGTCGCTGGGGCTCATGGTCAACGAGGCGCAGGCCGAGGTCAGCGAGCACTTCTACCTGCTCGCGTTCCCCGCCGGCGCGATCGTCCTGACCGTCCTCGGCTTCATGCTGATGGGCGACGGCCTGCGCGACGCCCTCGACGTGAAGGACGTGTGATGACCTCCACCACGAACGACGTGGCGCCGAGCGCGCCGGATGTGCCGAGCGCGCCGGGCGGCGAGCACCTGCTCGACATCCGGGACCTGGAGGTCACCTTCACGACCGAGGACGGCCCGGTGCAGGCCGTGCGCGGCGTCGACCTCGCCGTCGACGCCGGCGAGGTGCTGGCCGTCGTCGGCGAGTCGGGCTCGGGCAAGTCGGTGACCGCGATGAGCGTCCTCGGCCTGTTGCCGCCGAGCGCGGAGCGGCGCGGCCGCATCCTCTGGCGGGGCGAGGACCTGCTCCAGAGCGCCGAGCGGCGACTCCGGGAGGTGCGCGGCGGCGAGATCGCGGTGATCTTCCAGGACCCGCTCACCGCCCTCAACCCCGTGTACCGGGTGGGCGACCAGATCGTGGAGATGATCCGGGCGCACGAGAAGGTGTCGAAGGCGGCGGCGAGGGCCCGGGCGGTGGAGATGCTCGACAAGGTCGGCATCCCCCAGCCCGAGCGCCGGGTCGACCAGTACACGCACGAGTTCTCCGGCGGCATGCGCCAGCGGGCGATGATCGCGATGGCACTCGCCTGCAACCCGCAGCTCGTGATCGCGGACGAGCCGACCACCGCGCTCGACGTCACCGTCCAGGCCCAGGTGCTGGAGCTGATGGCCGAGCTGGCGAGCGAGACCGGCACCGCGATCGTGCTCATCACCCACGACCTCGGCGTCGTCGCCGGCATGGCCCGGAACGTGTCGGTGATGTACGCCGGCCGGATCGTCGAGTCGGGGACCGTGGACGAGATCTTCGACGGGACCTCGCACCCCTACACCGCCGGCCTGCTCGGCTCGCTGCCCCGCCTGGACGGCGACGTCGACGCGCCGCTCGTGCCGATCGGCGGCCAGCCCCCGTCGATGCTGCACCCGCCGGAGGGGTGCGCGTTCCACCCCCGCTGCCGGTGGGCGAGCGGGCCGGCGGGCTGCGACTCGGTGCTGCCGCCGAGCATCGAGGTCGCCCAGGACCACCGGGCCGCGTGCCTGCGCACCGAGGAGCTGCGGGCGGCCGGCACGCTCCACCGGCTCGTGGAGGGCGTGTGATGGCCGCCGTCGACGCACCCGTCGATGAGGCCATCGATACGGCCGTCGAGGCGCCGCTGCTCCAAGCCGTCGGCGTGCACCGGACCTTCAAGGGGCCCCGGTCGGGCTTCCTGGGGTTGACCCGCAGCACCGTCGACGCGGTGAGCGGGGTGGACCTGGCGGTGCGCCGGGGCGAGACGCTGGGGGTGGTGGGGGAGTCGGGCTGCGGCAAGTCCACCCTCGGTCGGGTGCTGCTCCGGCTGCTGAGCCCGACCGACGGCCGCGTGCTGCTCGGCGGCGAGGACGTGGCCGAGCTGGAGCGGGCCGACAAGAAGGCGCTGCGGCGGCGGATGCAGATGGTCTTCCAGGACCCGTACGCGTCGCTCAACCCCCGCATGACGATCGGCGAGGCGCTGGCCGAGCCGTTCCTGATCCACCAGGGCCTGAAGCGCAAGGAGAGCACCGCGCAGGTGTCGTCGCTCCTGGACCGGGTGGGCCTGTCGCCCGAGCACGCCCGCCGCTACCCGCACGAGTTCTCCGGTGGCCAGCGCCAGCGCGTCGGCATCGCCCGCGCCCTGGCCGTGGAGCCGGAGCTGATCGTGCTGGACGAGCCGGTGTCGGCGCTCGACGTGTCCATCCAGGCCGGCGTCGTCAACCTCCTGCGCGACCTCCAGCAGGAGAAGGGCATGACCTACCTGTTCATCGCCCACGACCTGTCGGTGGTCCGCCACATCTCGGACCGGGTGGCGGTCATGTACCTCGGCAAGATCGTGGAGGTCGGCACCCGGCGCCGCATCTACACCGAGGCCCGCCACCCCTACACCCGGGCGCTCATGTCCGCGGTGCCGATCCCCGACCCGAAGCTGGAGCGGGCCCGGCGCCGCATCATCCTCGAGGGCGACGTCCCCAGCCCGATCGACCCGCCGTCCGGCTGCCGGTTCCGCACCCGCTGCTGGCGGGCCACCGAGGTGTGCGCCGAGGAGGAGCCACCGCTGGCCGGCGACGACGTCCACGCCTTCGCCTGCCACCACCCGATCGAGACCGAGGTCTCCATCGGCGCCAAGCTCACGGTCTGACCCGCCGGGGCGCCGTGACCCGTGCCCCGTGCCCCGGGTCGGCGTGATCTGGTCGTGACCTGGCGATGGGGTCGGAGGTGCCGAGGTGAGGTCCACCAGAGGGTCGAACCAGGGATGCCGGGTGAGCGGTGGCGGTTCGGTACACTGGTCCGGCTTCTGGGTCGAAGCGTTCCGAAAGGCAACCCGTGCTCATCTTCCTGGTCATCCTCCATGTGATCGTGTCGGCTGCGATGCTGGTGCTCGTGCTGCTCCACAGCGGCAAGGGCGGCGGCCTGTCCGACATGTTCGGCGGCGGCATGGGCTCGGCCGCCCAGGGCAGCACCGTGGTCGAGAAGAACCTGGACCGCGCCACCGTCGTGGCGGCCCTGATCTTCACGGTCACCACCCTGTCGCTCGGCATGCTGATGACCATCGCCTAGAGGTTCGGACTTGGTGGCGCCGCCTCGGGGTGCGCTACAGTCTCACCCGCCCCGGTTCGCCGGAGCAGCCACGTCGGAGTGGCGGAATTGGCAGACGCGCTAGCTTGAGGGGCTAGTGCCCGTTAGGGCGTGGGGGTTCAAGTCCCCCCTCCGACACCACACCTGACCAGGGCAAACGCCCTGGTCAGCGCAGTTTTCGGCCGAGGTCAAGCGTCGCGGAACGGGCGCTTGTCATTGGTTTGTCATCAGAGCGGACCGCTAGATCGACGAGAGCTGGCCAGCTTCTATCCATCGCTGACCGACCGCCTTGCATTGTCGCGCTGATTGCCACGTCGAAGGTGAGCGAACTACCTCAGGATTCGCGTCGACCCGAGCATCCTCCCGTGGGCAGGACCTTGTCCGGCCTCGTTCACGAACTCGGCGCGCCAAAAGCCCTAGAGTCCGGAGACCTCCGGACAGCGCTATCGAAAGTGGTCGATGTCAGCCCAAGTTGTGAGTCGTGAGCATCGACAGACCTGGCGACGGGCTGATGGTCGACGGGCCGCCCTGGCACTGCTGGACTACTCCAACCTTGTCAGCGAGGAGGCGGAGGGTGACTCCTCGCTGATGCGGCATTTCATGGTCGAACTCGTCCGAGCGGTGACTTCGCTCGCTCCGCAGATCGAATACCTGGCGATTCGTGCGTACGGTGGTTGGCTCGATCGGGGTTCGGTCACGTCCGGTGCCTCGAAGGCCATGCGAGCGCTCGAGGGTTCCGATCCGTTCCCGATTGCGCATCCGTCGCGACGAGCAATCCTTCACGGAGAGGTTCGCTTGGCGAATGCCCTGCTCAGCGTTCCGGAGGTTGAGTTTGTGGACACCTACCGAGTCCGTGAAGGTCCTCCGCGAATCCGTTTGGCCGGCTCCCCCGTCCCCGGCGGCTGCGCCTCCGACCCAAGCGCCTGCCCAGCCGCCATTCTTAAGCGCTTCACAAGGTCGACCCGCAAGAACTGTCCTGCCTCTGGCTGTGCAGTGACTTGTGGTGATGCATTTAAGACTTACGAGCAGAAGATGGTCGACACGCTGATTGCATGTGACCTTGTTGAGGCAGGCAGTTCTCCGGACCTCGATCTGGTCGCTCTGCTGACCTGTGATACAGATCTGCTGCCACCATTGGTTTATGCATCTTCAATGCGTAGGACGGAGTTAGCGGTCATTACCCCAGATCCTTGCTGGCGATCTCACCACGTCGAGATCCTCAACGGCATAGGCGTACATTTACTACCAGCGGAGAGCTCGTATGTCGACACTCGATGAGGTAAGATCTGATATAGCAGCGTTCGCGGACGATGATGAAGACCTCATCATCGACACAAGTGGACTAATGCTATTCGTGAGAGGTGGGAAGGAGGTCTCCTGCAGATACGAGGAGACGGCCGATGGCCGTCGAATTGTCCAGGTGGAAGATCAGCAGATGTCCTACCGGGACTTCGTGGTTCGGTATCTTGGACGTCTCGACGTTTTCGCCGAACGCCTTCTTGCAAAGAGGTCAACTACCGGGCCATTCATAGATGGTCCGGCGGTGCTGGACTCTGTGGAAGCCGGCCGCACATCCGGCACGGCAATCGCTCTGCTCGATTCTGAGTGCCAGCGGTCATCGGGCTTCACATCAAGGGTGTGTTTCATTACTGCGGACGCAGGTCACGGCAAGACTGCGCTCCTCCGCCAGTATCAGGATCAGTGCGCGACCGGATTTCTTGAGGGGAAGACCTCATTCCTGTTCTGGCATCTAGATCTTCAAGGCAGGCAGCTTCTTCGTTTGTCCGAGGCGCTCATGGGAGACCTTGGCGATTTGCGCGTTCCAGGACTTTGGATGCCTGCCGTGGTGACACTACTCAGGCATCGGGCGTTGGTTCTTGCGATCGACGGTTTTGACGAACTTGCTGCCGAGCAGGGTGGTACCGACGCCTTGGGGGCCCTCGCAATGCTCGTGCGACAAATGGATGGGCATGGCACAATCGTCGCAGCCTCGCGGCGAACCTTCTTCGACACCGAGGATTATCTGAAGCGGTCGGCTCTCTTTCGTCGTTCACTCGTAGCGGCTTGCGAGTTCAACCAGATTGCGCTTGAGCCGTGGGCTCGGTCCGATGCCGTCAGTTACTTGGCTGAGGTGGTGGCGAACGACGGCAAGACCTTCCCCAATCCAGACGAGAAGTATCACGAAATTGTGGATGCTTTGGGCGGCGATGCAGGTCATCCGATGGTGACTCGTCCGTTCCTCCTAACCCACATTGCGAAGGGGCTTCTGAGGTACGAGCTCTCGGCGCGGGATTTCGTCAAGCCTGTCGCGGACCCAATGGGCGGCGTTGCCGAGGTTGTCGATGCGTTCGTTGAGCGCGAGGTGGCGATGAAGTGGCGCTACAAGGACACGGGTGACCCGTACCTGACTGTCGAGCAGCACATGCGGTTGCTTTCCGACGTGGCGGAGGAGATGTATCGGGCACAGAAGGATCGGCTCGACGTTGAGATCGTTGAGACTCTTGCAACGATTCTTCTGGAAGAATGGCAAATCGATCCGAATCAACGTCAACAGATCATTGAGATGGTTCGGATGCATGTCTTGCTTACGATTCCATCAGATGGAGACGCCCGGAGTAGGAGCTTTGATCACCCAGAGTTCCGGGACTACTTCATTGCCTTCGCTCTAAAGGGTCACCTCGATCGCGTTATCGCCGGTGGCGCTTTCGGTGACCTATCTCGCTATCTCAGCATCGCGCAGTTGAGCGATTCGACTGCGCGGTATGTTCGGCGGATGATTGAACTCGATATCGACGGTGCGCTGAAGTTGGTAGCCTCGTTCGCGGCTGCTGTACAAGCCGAGCTGCGTCCCACCTTCTTACACGGGAATGTTGGTACCTTGGTCGCTGCGATATTGGACGGTCTGGATCCCAGTCAGGTTATTGAGTTCAACGCAGCGGCAATCTTTACGAGTGTAGTTCTTGAGCGCACGAACCTTTCCAACGTTCATCTGATGCGGTGTCTAATGGTAAACCCGAGCTTCGTCAGTGCGAACTGGTCGAGTGTCCGTTTCACCGGTTGTGCATTCGGTGAGTTGACGTTGAGTACGGACTCGAGTATGGAGAGCGTGGTATTCGAGGCGTGCACGGTTGACGGTGTGAGGGTAGTGCAGGACGGGGAGGAGATCGCGCGCGAGTACGCGCCGTCCAGAATTCGGTCGTTGCTGCAGTCATACGGAATACGGATGATCGATTCTGGAGGCGATGAAGAGGAGGCTCCGGTGCTTCCGTTCGACACGCACGAGAGCGAGCTTGCGAAGTTGACTCATCGTCTCCTTCGGCTCTTCAATCGGTCGACCATAGTGACGGACGAAATTATCCGCATTCGATTCCGCCAGGATCATCAGAAGGTCTTGAGCGAAGTAGTCCCTATGCTTGTGGATTGTGACGTACTAAAGCCCGGGACATGGAGGGGTCGGGGAACGCAGAGCGTCTGGTCGATTCAGTATCCAATCGATGTGGTTCTGTCAGCGCAGGACGGAACTGACGATGCCAACCTCAAGCGGCTCTGGAGGACGGTTGCTTCGGCCGGTTGAGCTGGCTCCGCTTGCTGACGTACCGCTTCAGTTCCTGATGTTGGAGCTGAGGATCCTCGCGGCCACGCGGTCGGCGGCGTCGGACTGCAGGGGGCGGCGGACGTGGGTGTAGATCTGGCTGGTGACGTGGGTGCTGCTGTGGTCGAGGCGGTCGCTGACGACGTGGATGTCGATGCCCTCCTCCAGGGCGAGCGTTGCCCAGGTGTGGCGGAGGCCGTGGACCTTGAGCCTCGGTAGCGGCTCGTCGCGGTGGGCCTTGTTGTAGGCGTCCTGCTTGCGAAGGAACTCGCGGCTGAACCGCTCGGGGTGGAGCGGCACCCCGTCGGCCCGGCAAAAGATCCAGCCGTCGTCGTGGTAGCCGGCGCCGAGCATCCGCCTCAGCTCGGCCTGACGTTCACCGAGATCGCGGAGCATCCCGACCGTTCCGGGATCGAGGGCGATGGTGTGGCCGCCCTTGGTCTTCGGGAGGTCCTTCACCACGACGCGGTGGCCGACCATGCAGATCTGGCGGGACATGATCGCCGTGGCGCCGTCGAGGTCTACATCGATCCACTTGAGTCCCAGCACCTCGCCTCGACGTGAACCGGAGGTGGCGAGGTAGAGCCACGGCTGTAGGTAGGGGCTGTCGGCGACGAAGTCGAGGAACTGCCCGAGCTGCTCGCCGGTCCAGGTGGTCGGCCGTGCTCGGCGGGTCGAGGCGATGGGCGGGGGAGTGGCGGCCTCGGCGACGTTGCGGGTTACCCGGTTCCACCGCATCGCGTCTCACAGCGCGGCGTGGATGATCGTGTGGACGTAGCGGACCATCCGGTTGCTCAGCCCCGGACCCTTTGCCGGCGGCTTCGGCTGCTGGGCTCGTCGGTGGGCGGCGGCGACGGCGTCACGGGTGATCCCGGCTTCGGCGGGGAACGACTCGCCGACCGCGTCGGCGACCTGCTGCCAGGTGTTGCCCTCGGCCTTGAGGTCGGCGATGAGGTCGAGCACGGCCTGGTCGTGCTGGCGTGCCGGCGTGCCCGGTGCCCGTCGGCCGGAGTCGAGGAGCTTGCGGTACAGGGCGTTGAGGTCCATCGGCGTCAGCTCTTGGAGCCGGATTCCTCCGATGTAGGGCGCGACGTGGAGCCGGATGTTGCGGGCGTAGCTGACGTAGGTGCTCTCCTCGAGCGTTGGTGGCAGCTGGGTCGGTAGCCACTCGTCGGTGAGGAACTCGGCCACGGTGAGCCGGTCGGGCTTCACCCAGCTCCCGGTGGCCAGCGCAGTGAGGGCCTCGGCCCGGGCGGTCTCGGCCTCCTTGCGGGTGGCGAAGCCGCCCTTGGAGACCTGGCGGCGGGTGCCGTCGCCTTCGGTGACGTAGAGGTAGTAGGTCCAGGTCGATCCGCGCTTGCGGATGTTGTTGCGGCCGGTGGTCATCGCCTTCTCCTGTGGACACGTCCGACTCGTGGTCGGAGCGGTTGGAAGGCGACGGTTTCCCACCGTCACGAGGGGCCTGCCGGGACCGGTTCGGTCCGAGCGGGATCGCTTGTCATCGTCGCACGGCACGGCCGACCTGACCAGTCCCATGCCCGACGAACTCGTGGTCTGCGCCTCAGTCCCGGCACGGGGCGGCGGTCAGAGTTGAGCGGCCAGCTCGAGCACCGAGGCCAGTCGGTGATCCGCTGGGATGGGTTGCGTTGCGTCGGGGTCGATCAGGAAGGCGCTCATGCCCATGCTCGTGGGGCCGTGGTAGTCGGCCTCGAAGGAGTCGCCGACGAACACCGCTTGGTCTGCGTCGACGTCGAACAACCTGAGGGCTACTTCGTAGATCGAGCGGTGGGGCTTGCGGTAGCCGTGCTCGACGGAGAGGAGCACATGCTCGAACAACTCCGGGGTGAAGTGGTCAGCGACGATGCGCGGGACCATCGCCGTGTGGTTGGTGTTCGACACGATGCCGAGCCGGTAGCGCCCGGCGAGCGCTTGAAGCAGGTCGTGCGCGCCAGCGATCGGCTGGACGTGCTGCGCCCACTCCTCGACGAAGCACGTCGCCAGTTCGGAGCGCCGTTCCTGGGCGAGTTCGAGCTCGGCGAGGTGTCCGAAGGCCGTGGCGTAGTCCAACATCGATGGCTCCTCGTAGGTGTCGGAGCTGGTGGTCTCGACCGCTCGTGACGCCTGGTCCCACATAGCGACGAAGTCGTCGTGGTCCCGTCGCCAGCCCCACCTCACGAGCAAGCCGTGAGATCTCGGGTACGCGAGAGCGGTCCGGTCGGCTTGGTAGGTCACGAGGGTCCCGAAGAAGTCGAAGAGGATGACGTCGGCCACCGGACCAGGTTGCCCCATCGGAGTCGCAGCGACGGTACGGCCTTCGTGTCGCACATGGGGGACAGGACCGTGGCGAGAAATCTCGGATTTCCTGTCGAGTTTCGGCCTCGAAATCGGCCTACGTAGGTGACGGGATCTCCGCGCCCGTCCGGAGGTCGTCATGGCAGCCGAACAGCTCTCGTTCCTGGACCTCGAACCCGAGGCCCCGGCCCGCAAGCCGTCGCGCCCGCGGGCACGAGGGGCCGCACCTGCCCAGGCCCCGGTTGCTGCCGGGTCGAGAGCGGTCTCGGCGGGGGAGGTGCTGATCGAGCACCGCTACCCCGAGGCCCTCGACTTCCTGCGCGAGCACGGACCCGACGCGGTGGCGGTGCTGCACGTCCTCGTCGCCCAGGCCGAGTCGGTCGACGGGCGCCTGGTGGCGGCGGCGAGCACTCGCGGCGTGGCCGAGCGGCTCGGGTTCCTGTCCAAGGACAGCGCCCACCGTCGGCTGCGCCAGCTCCGCCGCGCCGGCGTCCTCGAAGCCCTGCCCTCGACCGGACCGATGGACCCGCCCACGTATGTGGTCCACCTCGACGGCACCGGCATCACCGTCACCCGCCCCGCCAGCTGAAGGAGCGACCCGTGACCGGACTTGCTCGAGCGCAAGCGTCGCAACAACAGACAGACGAGTGCACGCCGGCGTGCGGGAGGCGGCCGTGACCGCCCGGGTGACCACGCTCGAGGGCCCCGACGCCGGGGCGTACTACGTCGACGGTCCCGGCGGGTATTACCTCGACGGCGACGAGCCGCCCGGTCGGTGGCTCGGCCATGGCGCCGCTGCGCTCGGCCTCGCCGGGGAGGTCGACGACGGCGACTTCCTGTCGCTCATGGATGGCCGGGACCCGGCCACTGGCGAGCTGCTGGGCACGAGCCACCACGAGCGCACCGTGCGCGGGTTCGACGTCACCTGCTCGGCACCGAAGTCGGTGTCGGTCCTGTACGCCATAGGCGACGACCGTGTCCGCCAGAAGGTGCTCGACGCTCACGATGCGGCGGTCGCCGCGGCGTTCGGGTGGGTCGAGGACCACGCCCACTGTCGCCACCGGGTCGATGGCGAGGTGTGGATCGTCGACGCCCGCGGCCTGGTCGCGGCCGCGTTTCGCCAGCACACCAGCCGGGCGCACGACCCGCAGCTGCACACGCACCTGGTGATCGCGAACCGGGTCATGGCCCCCGATGGCCGGTGGCTGGCGCTCGATGCCCGGACCCTCAAGCACGACCAGCGCACCATCTCCTCTCTCTACGCGGCGGGGCTGCGGGCCGAGCTGACCTCGCGGCTCGGCGTGCGCTGGAACGACGTGGTGAACGGTCAGGCCGAGATGGCCGACGCCCCGACGAGGTCCTCGACGCCTTCGCCCAGCGCTCCGTCCAGATGGCCCGCCGTCTCGATGAGAAGACCGAGCGCTTCGTTGACCAGCTCGGACGACGGCCCACGCCACGGGAACGGTGGCGCATCGAACGAGAAGCTGCGATCGACAGCCGGCCCTCCGAGACCAGCGCAGACGCCCAGATCCTCCACGAGCAATGGCTCGACCAGCTCGACGCCCTCGGCCACAACCCCGACGGCTACCTCGCGCGGGTCACAGGTCGCACTCGGCCGATCGAGCCGGACGCCACCACCGACCGCGACACGGTCGTCGAGGCCTTGTCCTCGCTGCGAGACACCCAGTCGACGTGGCGACCCGCCGAGATCACCCGAGAGATCGCCGCCGCCCTGCCCACCCGGCTCGGCGGCACCGCCACCGACGCCGTCGCACGAGCGCAGGGCCTCGCGTCGCACGTCGAGGACACGCTGACCGTCGACATCTCCCGACCCGTGCCCGACGACGTCCCGCAACGCAACGACGGGCGGCCGGTCACCGAAGGAGCCCTCGACCGCATCCTCACCACGCGGGCGATCCTCGACGAGGAGGAGCACATCCTCGACCTCACCCAACGGTGGGCCGCCGAAGGCGGCAGCGACGCCCAGGACCTCGACCCCGACCGCGAACTGACCGCTGTCCAGCAGCACGCCGCGGGGGCTGTCGCAGGACAGCGACGCCTCGTGCTGATCGTCGGGCCGGCGGGCACGGGCAAGACCACCGCCATGGCGCCCGCGGTCGCCCGCCTCCAGGCCGAAGGCCGGGCTTGCTTCGGTGTCGCACCCTCGGCCGCAGCAGCTGAAGTTCTCGCCGTCGAGACCGGGATCGACGCCGACACCCTCGACAAGCTGCTCATCGAGCACCGCCTGGACCGCCCTCCTCAGCATCGCTACGACCTTCCTGCCGGCACGACCGTGGTGGTCGATGAAGCAGCGATGGTGGCGACCCCGCGGATCGCGGAGCTGATCGACCTGGCCGATCGGCGCGATTGGCGACTCGCCCTCGTCGGCGACCCGATGCAGTTCGCCGCGGTCGGTCGCTCAGGGATGTTCGGTCATCTCGTCGAGACGATCGGGGCCGTCGAGCTGGACCGGGTCCACCGGTTCGACGCGTCCTGGGAACGAGACGCCAGCCTCCGGCTCCGCCGAGGCGACACCGACGTCGTCGCCCTCTACGACCACCACGATCGCTTCCACGGCGGCACCGCCCGCCAGATGGCCACGGCCACCGTCATCGCCTGGCGACAGGCGGTCGAGGCTGGCGAGACCGCCGCCATGATGGCCCCGACTCGAGAAGCGGTCGCCGTCCTCAACGAGATCGCCCAACAGCTCCGCTTCGCCGCTGGGGAGGTCGATGCCAACAGTCCGTCGGTGAAGCTCGGCCCCACCCGAGCCCACGTCGGCGACGTGGTGGCGACACGTCGCAACGAGCGGTCGCTGCTCACCGACCGAGGTCGGATGGTCAAGAACCGCGACCACTGGACCATCGAGACCGTCCACCCCGGCGGGGCGCTCACCGTCGCCGGTTCGACCGGACAGGTCACACTGCCGGCCGACTACGTCGCCAGCGAGGTCGAGCTGGCCTACGCGGAGACTAGCCACGCCAGCCAGGGACGGACCGTCGACCGCTCGTTCCTCTACCTCGACGGCCCCACCGACACCCGAGGCATCTACGTACCGCTCACCCGAGGCCGCACCACCAACGAGGCCTTCGTCACCCTGAACGACGAACGCAACGCAGCCGAGGTCATCGCCGAAGCCGTCGCACGAACCTGGATCGACCAGCCAGCGACCGCGCTTCGCCTCGACCGCGTGCCCGAGCCGTCGGATGCGGGCCGGGGAGGAGGCCGCAGCGTGGCGGCCGCCCCCGCTGGCAGGGCTCGCCTGCCGCTCCCAGCCGATGAGCTGCGGGACCTGGTCCAACGAGCGATCCGCCAACAGGCCGCAGCCGACGAGCACCAGGCCGCCCTCGACGATCACAGACAGAGCATCTCGAACCTCGTCCGATGGGCTCGTGAGGCCGACCGCGAGCACCGCAGCGCCGAGCAGCGACTCGCAGACGCGAGGAGCACCCTTGCCGAACACGACCGGCCGCTTCACCGGCGCCAGCACCGAGCCGAGATCCACCAGGCCAAACACGACGTCGCCGAACTGCCCGGCAAGCTCAGCTCGCTCAGTCAGGAGCTCACCGGCCTCGACACGAGGCACGACCGCGAGAAGAAGGCACAGCGCCGAACGATCGCGTCCGCCAAGGCCAGGCCCGAGGATTTCGCCATCGACAAGTCCAAAGCCGCCCTCACCGACGACGCCCGTACCCGAGGCGAACAGATCGCAGCCGACCCCGGCCCCCGATACCTCGACCAACTCGGCCCGGTCCCCAGTGACGATAAGGGGCGTGGACGCTGGGTGGAGGCTGCGGGCCGCGTTGCCCAGCACCACGCCCTCTGGGGCGAGCCCGCCGGTCAGGCCTTCGTTGGCCACATGCCCACCTTCGATAATGACGAGGACTACCGCCTCACCTTCTACGCCGCGAACCGAGCCATCCACGACCTCGACGACGCGGTTGGCGTCCCTCGCCGTTCCGTCGAGCATGAAGCGCCAGGGCTCTCGCTCTGACCGGGCGGCTGGGTCCGTGGTCGGTCTCGATGTCACACGCCTCGGGGATGATCGGTGGAAGCAGAGGTGCCGCAACGCACCGGCACCCGAGGAGGACCAGATGGTCGATCAACAGGACGCGCCAGGCCTACGGGCCGAGTTCGATGCGGCGCTCGCCCGCTGCACCGCTGACGTCGAACGACTGGCGGAACTCGCCGAGCGACTCGCCATGGCCGAGGTGCGGGCTGTGTTGCCTGGCGCCGCAGTCGTCGTGGTCCACGGATGGATGAACGAGGACTGGCTCAAGGTGTTGAGGATCCAGAGGGTGCGATCCGTGACCGAGGAGATCCTCTTCGACGCGGAGACCGGTGCGGAGGCGGAGATCGAGGATGCTCTCCACGAGATCGGCACCGAACTGCTCGACCTCATCGTCGACCTCACCGGCGATGCCTTCATGGGTACCCAGGACTTCGAGGTCGATCCCGTCGTCGGTGAGCCGAGAACAATTAGCCCCGCGTAGCCCTCGGTCTTGACGGCGTACGGCCGACTCGAACTGGCCGACCGGCTGCCGGCCGAGGCGGTGACGACGCGAGTCGCTAGGCAACGGCAGCGGCGAAGGCGGCGTAGAGGTCGCCCGGGAGGGGGACGTCCAGCTCCCAGGTGATGGCCATGGGCTTCTCGCCGACGTGGCTCCGATAGGTGGCTGGACCGAGGAACCAGAAGGCCCGGTCGTCGGCGCGGAGGCGGGTGAACAGGAGGATGGTGCGGCCGTTGCGCTCGTGGTGGCGGTAGCGAAGCCCGGTGGGGCTGTCCTGGCGGGTCATCGACTGGCTTTCCCAGTGGATGAGCGTGCGGCTAATGGCATAGTCCCGATAGCGGGTGGTGGGGGAGAACGCGCCGCTGGTCTTGTCAAGGGTGAACGCGAACAGCTCGGCGTTCGCCGGTTTGGCCTCGTAGACGCCGCTCTGCCAGGCGGCGATCTTGGCCCGGTCGCCGCCGAGGCCCATGGCGGCAAGGATCTCAAGCCGGCTGTAGCGGGCGTGGATCTGCAGGGGTGCGTCGGGGTGGGTGCTCAGGGTTTGGTGCAAGTGGTCGATCCGTCCGTCGAGCACGGCGAGCAGCTCAGCGAGTTCGTTGAGCACCTGGGGGTGTGACCAGACCAGGTCGACGCCGTCCTGGAGGGTCACGTCCTTGGTGAGTGCTTGGTCGGCTAGCGATGCCACGAACAGGTGGACGAGGCGACGCTCCCTCTCGCTGAGCGTGGAGAGGTCGGGGCGGGGACCGGTGACGAGCCGGCGGTAGGTGGCGATGCGCTCGGCGTCGTCGACGTGCAGCAGCCGGCCGACCGCCCGGCGGAGGGCGACCTCGGCCGGGCCTGCGGGCTCGACGCGACCGCCGGCGGCCTCCACCAGGTCCGACCAGCCCCGACCTCCGGCGTAGACGTCGTCGAGCTCGAGGCCGGACTCGTCGAGGAACTCGCCGAGTCCCAGTGAGGGACGATCACGTCGGAGTGACCGCAGTTCGTCGACCTTGGCCGGCCACCGGGAGGGGATGGCCTCGCGCAGGCTGCGCAGCACGATCTCTGACGACTTCTGGTCGAGCTGCATGTTGCAGCCGGCGGGCAGGAACGGGAACTGGTGCTGCACCGACCGCTCGACGTCGCGCCGCGTCCCGCCGAGCATCGCCCGGTAGCGGCGGTCGAAGCGGAACTCCTTGCGGTGGGTACCGACGAAGTCGAGCACCGTGCAGAACGCCTTGTCCCGGGCCTTGCGGAGCCCACGGCCGAGCTGTTGGAGGAACAGGACTGGGCTCTCGGTCGGTCGGAGCATCAGGACGGTGTCGACGTTGGGAACATCGACACCCTCGTTGAACAGGTCAACGGAGAAGACGATCTTCACCCGACCGGCGGCGAGGTCGTGCAGGGCTCCCTCGCGTTCGGCGCGCGGGCTGTCGCCCCAGATGGCGACGGCGGGGATGCCGTGGTGGTTGAAGTGGTTCGCCATGAACCGGGCGTGATCGATGCTCACGCAGAACCCGAGGGCGCGCATCGAGGCGACGTCGACGTGCTCGGCGATCTGCTTCACGACGAGTCGTGCCCAGGCGTCGGAGCTGGTGTAGCGGTCGGTGAGGGCCTCGGTGTCATAGCCCCGGCCTCGCCGCCACGGGACGTCTCGGAGATCGAGCCCGTCGTGGATCCCGAAGTACAGGAACGGTGCCAGGTGCTGCTGGTCGATGGCGTCCCACAGGCGGAGTTCAGCGGCGATCCGATCGTCGAACCAGCCGAGGATCGGGAGTCCGTCGCTTCGCTCCGGCGTGGCGGTGAGCCCGAGCAGCTCGATGGGGTCGAGGTGGTCGAGCACTCGGGTGTAGGAGCCTGCGGCGGCGTGGTGGAACTCGTCGACGATCACCACATCGAAGTGATCCGGCGGCAGCTGCTCGAGGTCGGCGGCGTTGAGGCTCTGCACCGACGCGAAGACGTGGTCGAAACGGGTTGGGTGGGCTCCGCCCGCCCACTTTTCACCGAACGATGGATCTCGCAGCGCGTAGCGAAACGTCGCCATCGACTGGTCGAGGATCTCCTCCCGGTGGGCCACGAACAACAGCCGCGACCGCCGAAGGCGCCCTCGGAGCGTTGCGTAGTCGAGCGCGGCCATCACCGTCTTGCCGGTGCCGGTGGCGGCGACGAGCAGGTTGCGGTGATGGCCCTGGCGCGAGACACCTCGATCAACTCGAGGAGTCGCTCCTGAAAGGGATGCGGTCGCAGTTCGATCGGGCTCAGGATCACCCGCGGTCCGGTGTCGGCTCGGCCGGCACGCTGTTGCTCGTCCTCGAACTGGTCGGGGTCGTAGGCCAGATGGTCGCCGCCGGACCAGTAGCTCTCGAACACCGCAGCGAACTCGTCGAGCACGTCGCGGTTCCGCGCCGCCGAGGCGCGGACGTTCCACTCGATCCCGGTGACCTGGGCCGAGTGGGTGAGGTTTGACGACCCGACGTAGGCCGTCGAGAAGCCCGATGCCCGGTGGAACACCCACGCCTTCGCGTGCAGTCGGGTGGTGCTCACGTCGTAGGACACCCGGACCTCCGCCCCAAGATCCACGAGTTGATCGAGTGCCGCCTTCTCTGTCGAACCGGTGTAGGTCGTGGTGAGCACCCGAAGCTGCCGACCGTTCCCCACGTGGCGGCGAAGCGCGTCGAGCAACGGAGCGATGCCGCTGCGCCGGATGAATGCCATGATCACGTCGACGCGGTCGGCCGAGTCGATCTCGGACCGCAGCTGGCTCCACAGGTTCGGCTCGCCCGGCGCGTTGGTCAGCAACGTCGTGTCGAGCAACGGGATCATCGGCCGCTCGATCGCATCGAGCGTCCCATCGATGCGTCGACCGAGAACCGCCTCCAACACCGTTCCCGGGTCGACCGGAAGCGCCGTCGGATCGGCAGTCACCAGGACGCCCAACTGCTGGAGCAACGCCCGTGCAACTTCGATGCCGACCTGGGCCCGGTCGCCCTCGCCCACATCGGCAAGGGATCGTTCGATCTCTCGGCCCACATGCCACGCGATTCGGTCCGCTGCCTCGGACGCGGCCAGCGCCCGCTGCTCAATCGCGTCCGGGTCGGGGAGCGCGACCAGACGGGCCCGCAAACTCTCCGTCACGAGAACCTCGTGCAACCCCCGCGGCAACTCCTCCACGTCCCCGAAGCTAGGAGCTGGGGTCCACCTCGGAGCGGACCGGCCTTGTCCGGGCCGACCGTCACCACTGCCGTTGGTGACGGTCGGCGTCGGGGCTCGGGCGCTGAATACCTCGATCGGCGCGGGATCTCGAGCGATCATCGGGCTGGAACGATCGGAGGACCTGATGCCAACGCGACCTCAACGTCCGAACTGGAGCTACCGCCTTCCTGAGCGAGGCCCGGGCGATCTCGGGCCCATCGAGGACGAGGCCGGGTCGGTGTTCGCCGTCTACATGACCGCCGTGCGTGTCGAGGTCGATCCTCAGACCGAGGAGGTGATCGAGGTCATCGTCGACGAGGGAACGATGGCGCAGCCGTCGATGGTCACCCGACTGGATGGCAGCATCATCAGCGGAGCCGACCGCGACCGGGTGAACGCCATCCTTTCCCGAGCCGAGTGGCCGACCTGGGACTACGGAACGGCCAGGCGCGGCCCGGTCGCCGATGGAACAGAACGATGAGCCCCGAATCGAACGCCAAGCGCACGTGGGCGGTCCCTCGAAGTCCCGCTCGGTACTCAGGCAGGCGTTGGCCCGACCGTCTCGGTGAGCAGCGCGCGCACCCTGGTTCGGAGTCGCGCTGCGGCGTTGGCTTGAAGCCCTGCGGTCAGCTCATCGAGGGCGGTGCCATCCGGGCCGAGTTCGCGCCATAGGGCCGTGCGCACGCGGCGAAGCGGCTCGCTCGAATCGAAGGTGGCGGGCTCGACTCCCTCGGCCGTCGCGATCTCCAGGCATCGCCAGAGGTCCTCGACGTCTCGGTCCTCCGTTCGGACGGTACGAACCAGCGTCTTGAGCGCCAGCATGCCGACGGCGTCGGGAAGGGCGACGGCGGTCGACAACGTCTCGCCGTCCGTCAGGCGCAGGTCGATCTCCACGTTGACGCCGGGCCGTTGGAACGCTTCGGCGAGGCCGGGGACCTCGCTGGTCACGATCGACCCGACCTTGACGGTGTCACGAGCGCGGGATCGGTACGTCGGGATGAGCAGATCGACCGACGCGACACGGCGCTCGTCGATGGGACGCTCCCACCGGTTGCCCGCCACCTTCTGATAGCCGACGGCCTCGATCGCGTCCACTAGCTCCGGGCCCCGTAGGAGGTGAGGAGGGACACCGAAGTCGGCGTCGCCGGTGGCTCGGAGCGGCAGGTCGAGTCCGAGCCGCTGTACGTGGAGCATGACGGCCACACCGCCGATGAGGCGATGGTGATCGGTCATCCCGGCGGATGCCATGGCGGCGGACACGTCGGCAACGGCGGTGAACCCGCCGTCCATGGCGGCTGAGAGGCTGGCAAGTACGACTCGTCCGCCGGTCATCGGGGCCTCGGCAAGGTGCGGCCGACGATCGCCGACCGCAGGCGGTCGGCAGCCTCGGCACGGTCTGCGCCACCGAGGTCGAGCAGGTCCCACCACTGCTGGCACGGGTCGGTGATCCGGTGGCCGTCGACCTCATCCACCCAGGGTGGGGCGGGGGATAGGAGCCGATGGTCGTCGATCCATCGCAGGATGAGGCTGGAGTCGGCGCGGCCTTCGGCGGGGACGAACCCGGCCTCGCCTGCGGGTAGCTGGTCGGCCGTGTAGGCGATCATCACCGTGGGGTGACGCCACGGGGCGAGCAGGTCCGGGGCGAGGTCGGCGGAGAACGCGATCGCCGTTCCATGCTCGGTCGCGAGCGCGTGGATGCGGCTGGCCTGTTCGGTGAGCGGGCGGGTGCTGTACCAGTACGACTCCGGCTCGACGAGGTGGGGCCGAGTCCTCGCTCGGTAGAGGTCGAGCAGCTTCGCCGGGTCGCCGCCGTAGCCATCGGGCGTGGCCGACACGGCGCCCAGCTCCGCGAGCTGCTTCAGGATCTGTGAGGCCCGGGGCTGGGTCACAGCCGCGGCAGCGGCGATGGCCACCCCAGTCATCGGGAGGTCGGACGCCGCCATGAGTCGGACCACAGCAGCGGTTCCTGCGCCCCAGCGGCGCACCACGTTCTTCGAGACGACCGTCTGCGGCATGGCAGCAGGGTATAAGTCTTCTCCCGCCACGGCAAGGAACGCTTATAGGAAGTCTTATGGAGTTGGTAGCCGGGACAGGCTTCGGGGCGACCCGGCAGTCCACGCCAGTGCGATGATGGCGAGTCGAGTCGGCGAATCGCCCCGTTAACGGCCGACTGATCCGGACCCGTAGGACGTCCTCCACTGGATTCACTCGATGGCGAGTGACGATTCCCCAGGAGCGCTGCGTAGCGTGGCGACATGAGCAGCAGGGCTGATGGGTTGCGTGCCGAGGTGCTTGCGCTGTCGGAGTCTGAGCGATCCAACCTGGCCATCGTGCTCCTCGACAGTCTCGACGACCGGCCTGTCGAGGCGGACCGGGTGGCGCTCGACCGGGTATGGGCGGACGAGGTCGCTCGGCGAGCAGCACAGATCATGCGGGCGACGTGACGACGCAAACCTGGGGCGAGGTCATGGCGTGCGTTGCTGCGTCTCGGCACGGGCGTTGATTGCTCAAGTCGGGTTTCATCCGCTTGTCGGCGGGCGGTGGTGGGCAGGCAGGTAGCCTTGTCCCATGGCTCCGGTGAAGCGTGTCTTTGGCCCAGGTGAGCTGGCGGCCTTTGTTGCTGGCGGAGGTCCCGCGACCGACGACGATGTCTCGATCACCAACGACGGTCGTCGGCTGGACAGCGCCGAGGCCGTTCTCGAGTTCCTCGAGGACCTTCGGCGAGAGCGGGAAGCCGCCGAGCGTTCGGCCTGACCGCGCTCGATCGCCATCTCCACCAACGACGTCGAGATCCGCCTCGCCGGTCTCGCCGACATCATCGACTCGAAGCGTTTCGCCGATCGTGAGAAGGACCACGAGGCGCTACCCGAGCTCGAGGCACTTCGAGCCGCCTCGACCGAGAGCTTCGAGCCCTGAGCGCTCGCCGCGTCGTTGGGCAGGGGAGTTGCGCGGTGCACCCGACTGCTTGGCGTGTCGTGCTGATGACAAGTGATGACAAGGCGGCAGATCGGGCGGTCGCACGCCCGAACGCGACGGGCGAAGGATCGAAACTCCGCAGTCCGACCTGTCATCAGTCTTGTCATCACACGTGATGACAAACGGAGGTTCTCAGCGGTACGGGCTGGTACGAGGCCTCCGAGAAAACCACGTCTGACCTGCACGTATTGGGACGCAACGACACGGGTTGTCACCCGAAAACCCGGCGTTCAAGTCCCCCCTCCGACACCACACCTGACCAGGGCAAACGCCCTGGTCAGCGCAGTTTTTCGCGTCGAGGACTCGCATGGGGACTGGCTCGCCTGCGGATGCTCGGTGCGTGCTCGACGAGGTGCAGCCCGACGAGCACGTGTTGGTCCTGAAGGACCCTGAGGCAACGAGTTCTGCCTTCCGCGCTGATCTCGACGGCTGGGTGGCGAACGGCTGCGCTCTGCGGTGCCGGGCGGGGAGGGAGGCGGGCAGGTGGGTCGACACGATCCAGCGCATGGGCGGCGGAGGTGGGGTAGCGTCGGGGCCCTAGCGGACGAATCCACCACGAGTGGGAGGTCGACGTGACACGACGTCGGATGGGCAGGGTCTCCAAGGCAGCGGTCGCTGCGCTTGCGGCGACGGCGGTGCTCTCGGGGTGCCTCGGGGTCGACACCCCCGTGCGGGTCACGGGCTACGACGCGCCCGACCCGGCGGCAGCGGTCGTCTCGCCGGGGGTCGCCCAGGTGTACACGACCCAGGCGAACTGGCAGAACGTGCCGACCTTCACCTGGAACCCCTCGTCCACCGCCCCGGTCACCGGCTCCACGACCGACGCGCTGCCGAACGTGCCGGCCTGGGTCGCGCCCACCTCCACCGGGTTCTGGAACGTGTGGGCACCTGCGGTGAGGAAGACGAGCGGCGCCTACACCCTCCACTTCTCGGCTTCACGCGCCGGCGGGGCGATGTGCATCGGCGCGGCCCGGTCGGCAACGGCGGCTGGTCCGTTCACGGCTGCATCGGGGAAGTGGTGCGACCCGCTCGGCGACGACAGCGCCGGCCAGCTCGACCCCTACATCTTCCGGGACACCGACGCCAGCGTGTGGGCGTACTGGAGCCGGCAACGCTCCCCGAACGGCAACAGCGAGATCATGGTCCAGCAGCTCACCTTCGACGCCATGAACCGGATCGGCACGCCCAAGGTGCTCCTGCGCTACAGCGACGTGACCCCCTACGTGAGCAACCTCGGTACGAGCTCGTTCATCGAGAACCCCGCCATCGTCGGTGACCCGTACAACGGCTACAACCTCCTGGTGTCGATCGGCTCCTGGAACCAGCCCGGCAAGTACCACACGTTCGAGCTGCCCTGCCTCCAGCGGAACGACCAGTGCCTGCCCTCCTACGGCGGTGTCCTCCCCCTCGCCGCCTCGGGCTCCACCAACACCGGCGGGGCCTCGCTGCTCACCGACGCCTCCCCGGACGGGAACTACCTCGTCTACCACGCGAACACCCCCGCTACAGCGGGCGGATCACCTGGCGGGCGAGCACCTTCGCCTTCGACGGCCAGTCCTCGTCATCGAGGACCGCTCCTGGCGAGCAGGGCCTGGCCAGGCGCGTGCAGGTGGTACCCGACGACGCGATCGTGAGGGCGACCGACCCGACGCCCTTCCCGGCCGACGCCCCGGCCTGGGATCGGCCCGACCGGGCGGCGAGCTACGGCCCCTCCGCGGCCGAACGACCTTCTCGCTGACCGACGCGCCCGACGCCCGGGTCGGGTAGCCGATCCGGTGGGCGGTGTCGGTGACGGCCCGCTTCACCGGTCCCTGGCTGGTGCCGGGAGCCGCCGTGCCTTGGGTGACGAAGGGGATGGCGTGTCGCTTCGGACCCACGGGTGGTGTAGCGGGCCGAGCTGGGTGTTCGGGGTGTGGAGCAGGGGCTCCAGCATCGGAGGTCCCTACAACCAGCCCCGGAGCCTCTGTGGAGACCAACGCCACGCACCTGTCCTCGCTCCCCCCCCCGCCCATTCGACGGCGGCGCGGGTGACGCGGGCTCGGGGCTGCGCGTCGTCATCCGTCTCCTGGCTCCTCGGCTTCGGCGAGGCGCTGCCAGACGCGCTGGTGCGTGGCGATCGTCCACCGCTCGATCCTCGGCCGGTCGGGGCCAGGGGGGAACCGCTCGTCGCCTTCGAGCGCCTCGAGCTCCCGGTCGAGGCGCAGGACCGTGCTCCACCAGTCATCGAAGGCGACCTCGCCTCGTCGGACCGCTCGCAGCCACTCGGCGGGTTCACCCTCGATGGGCAGTCGGAGCCGACCCGTCATGAGCAGCTCCTGGCACTGGAAGCCGAGCCGAGCGCAGTGCATGGCGTACTTGGTGTCGTAGCCGTGGGCCTCGACCAGCTCTTCGCGGCCACCGCCCCCGCGTCGGCCGTGCCCGCCGTGCCGGACCCCGAGGAGCCGCCGCGCCTGAGACTGCAAGTAGCCGCGATAGCGGGGGACGACGTGCCGGCCGACGAAGGCATCACCGAGGCCCTGCAGCTCGTGACCTTCGGACGTCGCGTGGTCGATCGGTGCCCACAGGGCCATGAGGACCGATGGGTTGCCCGACGCCGCGAGGCGGACGAAGCGGCGAAGCGAGTGCAGGGTTCGGTCGACGTCGCCGGGACCGGAGCGGGCACCCTCGGGTTGGGTCCGCTGCATGACGGTGCGCATGCCGCGGTCGTCGAGGCCGAGGACCTGGTCGGGCCGCTCGACCACGACGCCGAGCTGGTCGTAGTCCTCCCCGCCGGCGATGCCGGTCCCGTGCGCGGTCGACCCCACCTCGACCAGCAGGATCGTCGTCTCCGGAAGCGGCGGTAGGTCCATCGACGGATCCTGCCCCACCGCGTCGCCCCCGGGCGCAGGGTTTGCCTCGGTGACCGTCATCCGCTCGCCGTGCCTTGGGGTGACGAAGGGGTGGCTTGTTAGCGTCCGCTGCGTGTCGACCCCGCCCCCCGACGGACGCCGAGCACGCACGCAACGCTCGGGCGACCGCTATCCGACCGCCGTCCTGCTCGTCGCCCTGTCGGGGCTCTTCGCCACGACGTTCCCGGTCACCGTCCTCACCCTCGCCCTGCCGTCGATGGCCGACGACTTCGGGGTCAGCGACGCGGCGATGGCGTGGGTCGTGACCCTGCCGATGATCGCGTCGGCGCTGGCGCTGCCGGTCCTCGGCAAGCTCGGCGACCTCAAGGGCCACCGGCGCGTCTTCGTCGCCGGCTTCGCGCTCGCCACCGTGCTGACGGCCCTCAGCGCCACCGCCACCTCCGCGCCCCAGCTCATCGGCTGGCGGACCCTGGCGCAGGTGGCGGGCACGGCCACGATGCCCAGCTCGCTCGCCCTCATCAACTCGGTGCACCAGGGCTCACGCCGGGCCCGCGCCATGGGCTGGTGGTCGATGACCTCCGCCGGCGCGCCCGTCGTCGGCCTCAGCGTCGGGGCGCCGGTCATCGACGCCTTCGGCTGGCCGACCCTCTTCCTCGTGCAGGCCGGGCTGATGGTCGTGCCCGTCATCGCGTCGTGGCGGGTGCTCCGGGAGACGCCGATCCGCGAGGCCCGCTTCGACCTGCCTGGCGCCGCGTCGCTGGCGGTCGGCGTCGGGCCGCTGCTCCTCGTGGCGAACCAGGTGGCCGACTGGGGCGTCACCGAGCTCCGCACGCTGGTCTGCGTCGCCCTGTCCGTCGTCGGCCTGCGCACGTTCTGGGGCGTGGAGCGACGCAGCCCGTCGCCGCTCGTCCCGCCGTCCTTCCTGCGGTCCCGACCCATCGTCTCGGTGTACCTCGTCTCGCTGTTCAGCGGCGCGTCGTACATGGGCGGCTTCTTCCTCGCCTCGCTGCTGCTCGTCCAGCAGTTCGACTACTCCCTCACCAGCGCGGTGCCCATCCTGAGCATCCGCCCCGTCCTCTTCGCCGCCTTCTCGCCGGTGGGCGGGGCGCTGACGAACCGCTTCGGGAGCCGCCTGGCCACCACCGTCGGTTGCACCTCGCTCGCCGGCGGCCTCGGCGGCCTCGCCCTCGGCTCGGCCGTCGACTCCCTCCTCGTGGTCGTGCTCGTCGGCTTCATCTTCCAGGGGATCGGCTACGGCCTCCTGCGCCCGGCCTCGACCACGGCGCTGGCCAACGCGGTGGTCGAGCGCGATCTCGGCGTGGCCGGCGCGACCGAGCGGCTCGTCGGCCAGGTCGGCGTCGTCTTCGGCATCACGATCATGGCGGCCGTCTACGGCGGCGACGTGGGACGCTTCCCGCCGGCGTTCACGCTCGGCGCGGCCGCCGCGGTGCTCGCGGCCCTCGCCGCCCGGGGCCTGGTCGGGCGCCGCGTCGAGGCTCCGGCCCCCGCCCCCCCCCGCGCGGTGACGGGCGGGGGCGCGCGCCCCCCCGAGACCGCGGGGGGCGGGGGCGGGCGGGGTGCGCCACG
>Ga0182792_1000447_pt1 | contig 39489 bp, 37 predicted proteins | sample Passage237B_FD_130497 | JGI IMG/M metagenome (GOLD analysis project Ga0182792, IMG submission 130497) | Cellulose adapted compost microbial communities from Newby Island Compost Facility, Milpitas, CA, USA - Passage2 37B (version 2) (version 2) ...
GCAGGCTGGCGAGGATCTGCCAGGCCATGCCCACGTCGTTGCCGCCGTTGTCGTAGAAGGGGTCCGCGATCAGCTCCCAGGTGTCGCGCAGCGCCTGCGAGGGGCTGGGGAGCGCCGCGCCGGGGCGCGAGCACAGCACCTCCCACAGCGCGAGCAGCGCGCCGATGACGATCAGCGGTGGCAGGACCCTGCCCATGAGGAACTGTCCCCAGCGGCCGGCCGTGACGCGCCAGGCCGGGGTGTCCGTCCCGGCCGCGAACGGACCGCGGGCGAGCGAGGTGGTCTGGTTCATGATGGTCTCCAGATCGATGGACGGCGCTCAGGCCGTGCGCAGGTACTTGATGGCGAGGCTGTCGAGATAGGCCTTCGGGTTCTCCGGGTCGAAGACCTTGCCGTCGAAGAAGGTCTCCTTGCCGCGCGAGGTCGAGGCCGGGATGTCCGAGGCGGCCACGCCCAGTTCGCTGGCCGCCTGACGCCACAGGTCCTCGCGGTTGACCTTGGCGATCAGCGACTTCGTGTCGAGGTTGGCCGGCAGGTAGCCCCAGCGGATGTTCTCCGTCAGGAACCACAGGTCATGGCTCTGGAACGGATAGGAGGCGTGGTCCTTCCAGTACCGCATCTGGTCCGGGTGGTTCTCGACGACGCGGCCCGTGCCGTAGTCGAAGTTGCCCTGCATGCGGTCGACGATGTCGGCCACCGGGGCGTTGATCCAGCGGCGGCGCGAGCAGATCTCGGCGACCTCGGCGCGGTTCCCCGGATCCTCGCAGTACATCTGCGCTTCCATGATCGCCTTGAGCAGCGCGCGGGCCGAGTTCGGGTTGGCGTCGACATAGTCGGCGCGCATCGCGAAGGCCTTCTCCGGATGGTTGTGCCACAGCTCGCCGGTGGTGTTCGCCGTGTAGCCGATGCCCTGGTTGATGAGCTGGTGGTTCCACGGCTCGCACACGCAGAAGGTGTCCATGCTGCCGACCTTCATGTTCGCCACCATCTGCGCCGGCGGGACGACGATGGTCGCGATGTCCCTGGTCGGGTCGATGCCGCCGGCGGCGAGCCAGTAGCGGATCCACATGTCGTGCGTGCCGCCGGGGAAGGTCATCGCCGCGTTGACCGGCTTGCCCGAGGCGCGCTTGGCCTCCAGCGCCTTCTTGAACGGCGCGGTGTCGAGGCCGACCTTCAGGTCCCGGTACTCGTTGCCGACCGAGATGCACTGCCCGGCGAGGTTCAGGCGCGCGAGGATGTACATCGGCGTCGGCACGTTGTTGGCCGTCATCGCGCCGGTCGAGATCAGGTACGGCATCGGCGTCAGGATGTGCGCGCCGTCGATGCCGTTGCGCGCCGAGCCGAGCACGAGGTTGTCGCGCGTCGTGCCCCAGGAGGACTGCTTGAGCACCTGCACGTCGGTCATGCCGTGCTTCTTGAAGAAGCCCTTCTCGTCCGCGACGAACAGCGGTGCCGCGTCAGTCAGGGCGATGAAGCCCAGCCGTGCCGAACGCGTCTCGAGCGCGCCCGAGCTGGAGGCCAGGATGCCGCCCGACCACAGCCCGCCGAGCATCGCCGCACCGCCCAATGCCGCCGACTGGCGCATGAAGTCACGCCGCGCGGGTTTCTCCGCCCCGTCCTGCCGAACCACCGGATCCACTGTGCTCTTCATCTTCCACTCCCTGGTAGGTCTGCCCGAAAACAAAAACGGCGCCGCATTCCACACGTGCCGAAGAACCGCACGGGGAATGGACGCCGTTGTCCGTCAAATTCTGGAAGCGGGGTCGCCGTTGATCCCGCACCCTTGTCAAAGCATCAGGCGTGCCAGCCTGTCGAAAACCCCGCAATCACCGGGGACATGTACGTTCCGCTCCGCTCCACGCGTCCCTCATGCGCACTTTTGCAGTGCAGCAAAACCGGACGGCGCACAGCGTCTGGGCGCTCAGCGTGCGCATCGCAGCGCCTTCAGGCAGTCCGCGTCGGCGCACGTCGCGCAGCCGGCGGCCGGCTGGGCCGGGCCGCCCGCGGTCAGCCCCTCCCAGCCGGCCGCCACCATCAGCACCAGCAGGATCGGGACGATGAACGCGACACACGCGTACATGCGTTGTTCGGGGGAAAGCTGCATGACGGCCTCCGTCATTCGATGGCAGTCAGCTACGCATCATGCGTGCCAGTTTTGCAGGCCATTGATTCAGAACGATTTACGCGAAGACGGCAAGGCACGACGCCCGCCTCCGGGCACGCCCGCGGTGCGCGCGGCACCGCCGGCGCACAGCGGGCGTGCGCGTCCCTCAGCGGCGGGAGGACGGCTGTTCGTGGCGCAGCAGCTCGGCGAAACCGAGCACGGTCTGGGCAACGTCGACCATGCGCCTGCCCTGGTCCATGGCCTGCTGGCGCAGCAGGCGGTAGGCCTGGTCCTCGCTCAGGCCGCGGTGTTCCATCAGCACGCCCTTGGCGCGCTCGATGGTCTTGCGCTCGGCCAGCGCGGCGCGCGCGCGGGCGAGCTCGTCGCCCATCTCCTGCAGGCGGCGCGACTGCACGTGCAGCAGGTCGAACACCGAGCGCGACAGCCCGGTGGGCGCCGCGGCCCCGCCGCCGTCCGGCGCGGGCGGCTCGACGGTGCCGTGGCACGCGGCGTCACGCACGAAATCATCGAACATCGCGGCGTGGTCCTGCAGCGCGGCGCGCGCCTCGGCGGTCTTGCGCTCGGCCAGCCGCAGCAGCTCGACGGCGAGGCGGTCCTCGACCTCCTTCATGCGGTCGATGCGGCGCGTGGTCAGCTCGAACCAGGTGTCGCTGCCGGCGTCGACGTCGGAGGCGGTCATCGCGACGCGGCGCAGACGCTCCAGCGCGGCCAGGTCGGCGGCCGGCAGCGCCTGCTCCCACAGCGCCGCGAGTGCCGGGTCGGAAAACTCGGCGAAGATGTCGAAGCAGCGCTGCTGGGCCTCGACCAGATGCACGAGCCGGTGCTGGCGCGCGCTGTCGAAACGGCCCGAGGCGAAGCCGGCCGCGCCGGTGGCGCGTTCCTGCCCGGCCAGCTCCTTGCCCTGCATGAAGTTGAACAGCGCGACCAGCGCGCGCGAGACGTCCGGGTCGCCGGCACCGTCCGCGGCCTCGAACACCACGGTCAGCAGTCCGCCGATGAGGCGCGTGTAGAAGTCCGTGACGGCCTCGGCCGACATCTCCAGCGCCCGCACGCGGGCACGCACCTCCGGCAGCGCGTCGAGGCTGTGGACGACCGCGGCGATGCGCGAGAACAGCCGCGCGCCAGCCGGCAGCAGGCCGGGATCGGTGTCGAGGCGGTCGAAGCCCTCGCGCACCGCGGCGGCCATCGCGTCGCTGTCGGCCACGCGGGCGCCGAGCTGGTCGACGAAGCGCGCGCCGCGCGAGGCGGCGACCACGCTGGAGACGCCGCGCTCGCGCTGCAGCATGTGGACGAGCTGGCCGATGGCGCTGACGAGCTGACAGGTCAGCGCCAGCTGTTCCAGGCCGTGGATCTCGCAGCGTCGCGCGGCGAGCAGGAATTTCAGGGCGGCAGGCATGCCGGTGCACCTCCGGGGCGCGCCGGCGCCGCCGGGCACGCCCGAAACGTCTCGGGAATGCCCGGGTTCAGCAATATGCGTGCCGGATCAGCCGCCGCGCTGGCGGACGGCCTCGAACAGGCAGATGCCGCTGGCGACCGAGACGTTGAGGCTCTCGACGCTGCCGGCCATCGGGATGCGCACCAGCTCGTCGCAGGTCTCGCGCGTGAGCCGCCGCATGCCCTCGCCCTCGGAGCCGAGCACGAGCGCGAGCGGGCCGCGCAGGTCGGCCTCGAACAGCGACCTGTCGGCCTCTCCGGCCGTTCCGACGACGTGCACGCCGGCCTCCTGCATCTCGCGCAGCGCGCGCGCGAGGTTGGTGACGGTGACGTAGGGCACGCTGTCGGCCGCCCCGCTGGCGACCTTCATCGCGGTGGCGTTGAGGCCGACCGCGCGGTCCTTGGGGGCGATCACGGCATGCGCGCCGGCGGCGTCCGCCACGCGCAGGCATGCACCGAGGTTGTGCGGGTCCTGCACGCCGTCGAGCACCAGCAGCAGCGCGTCGCCCTCGATGGTGTCGAGCACGTCGGCGAGCTTGAGCTCGCGCGTGCGGGCATCGACGCGCGCGACCACGCCCTGGTGGCGGCGCGTGCCGACCATGCGCTCGAGGCGCTCGTTGTCGGCGGCGATGATGCGCACGCCCTCGGCCTCGGCGATCTTCTGCACCTCGCGCGCGCGCGCGTCGTGGCGGCTGTCGGCCAGATACAGCTCGAACACGCCGGCAGCGTCGCGGCGCAACTTGCCGAGCACGGCATGGAAGCCGTAGATGAGCCGGCTCTCACGTTGACGCGGTTCAGCCACGGTGCCCCCCCTTGCGGCCGGATTCGTGCTTCCTGCCGCCCGCCCGGGCGGCCTTCTCGGACTTGCCCGCGCCCTCGTCCTGCGCGGCGCGGCCACGCCCCTTGCGCGGGGCCGGCGGCGCGGCGTCCGGAGGCGGTGCCGCGCGTTCGCGCTCGCGTGCGGTCTTGCCGCGCCGTTCGGTCGGGGCGGCCTCCTCGCTCTCGAGCAGGCGGAAGTCGATCTTGCTGGTCTCCAGATCCACGCGCACGACCTGCACGCGCACGCGGTCGGACAGGCGGTAGCGGCGGCCGGTGCGCTCGCCGGCGAGCTCGTGGCGCGTCTCGTCGTAGTGGAAGTAGTCCGAGCCGAGGTCGGAGATGTGCACCAGACCCTCGATGAAGATGTCGTCGAGCGCGACGAACAGGCCGAACGGCACGACCGCGGACACGCTGCCGGAGAACTCCTCGCCGACGCGGTCCTGCATGTACCAGCACTTGAGCCACGACACGACGTCGCGCGTGGCCTCGTCGGCGCGGCGCTCGGTGGCCGAGCAGTGCAGGCCGATCTGCTCCCAGTCACCCGGCGTGTAGTGCTTGCCCGCGAGCGCGGCCTTGATGGCGCGATGCACGAGCAGGTCCGGGTAGCGGCGGATCGGTGACGTGAAGTGCGTGTAGGCCTCGTAGGCCAGACCGAAGTGGCCGCCGTTGTCCGGGCTGTACACCGCCTGGCGCAGCGAGCGCAGCATCACGGTCTGCAGCAGCGCCGCGTCGGGGCGCGACTTCACGTCCTCGAGCAGCTTGGCGTAGTCACGGGCGCGCGGGTCATCCCCGCCGCCCAGGCTCAGGCCGAACTCGCGCAGGAAGCCGTGCAGCTTCTCGAGCTTCTCCGGCGTCGGGCCTTCGTGCACGCGGTACAGGGCCGGGTGCTGGCGCGACTGCAGGAAGTCCGAGGCGCAGACGTTGGCCGCGAGCATGCATTCCTCGATCAGGCGATGGGCGTCGTTGCGCACCTCGGGGACGATGCGCTCGATCTTGCCGTCGTCGTTGAAGATCATGCGCGTCTCGGTGGTCTCGAAGTCGATCGCGCCGCGCCGCGCGCGCGCCTTGAGCAGCACGCGGAACAGGCGGTCGAGGTTCTCGAGGTGCGGCAGCAGCGGCTTGAGCTCGGCGCACACGGCCGGATCCCGGTCGTACAGCGCGGCGGCGACCTGCGTATAGGTCAGGCGCGCGTGCGAGTACATCAGGCCCTCGTAGAAGCGGTATTCGCGGATGTCGCCCGACGAGGTGACGATCATGTCGCACACCATGCACAGACGCTCCTCGCGCGGCACCAGCGAGCACAGGCCGTTGGAGAGCTTCTCCGGCAGCATCGGGATCACGCGGCGCGGGAAATACACCGAGTTGCCGCGCTCCTGCGCGTCGAGGTCGAGCGGGCTGCCCGGCTCGACGTAGTGCGAGACGTCGGCGATCGCGACGATCAGCCGGAAGTCCCGGCCGGCGCGCTCGCAATAGACGGCGTCGTCGAAGTCCTTGGCGGTCTCGCCGTCGATGGTCACCAGCGGCAGCTCGGTGATGTCGACGCGTCCGGCGCGGTCCTTGCGGCGCACGGTGTCGGGCAGGCGGCGCGCCTGCGCGCGGGCCTCGGGCGAAAACTCGAACGGCAGCTGGTGCTTGCGCAGCGCGATCTCGATCTCCATGCCGGGATCGGCGTAGTTGCCCAGGATCTCGACGACACGGCCGATCGGCTGCGAGACCTTGGTGGGCTGCTCGATCAGCTCCAGCGTGACCACCTGGCCGGCCTTGGGCCGCTTGCCGCCCGGCGCGACGAGGATGTCCTGCGCGATGCGGCGGTCCTCCGGCACGACCAGCAGCACGCCGTGCTCGTCGAGCACGCGGCCGACGATGCGCGTGTTGCCGCGTTCGAGCACCTCGACGATCTTGCCCTCGGGCCGGCCGCGACGGTCGGTGCCGCTGATGCGGGCGATCACGCGGTCGCCGTGCAGCACCTCGCGCATCTCCTTCGGGCCGAGGAACAGGTCCGGCCCGCCGTCGTCCCGCACGAGGAAGCCGAAGCCGTCGGCATGGCCCTGCACGCGGCCGCGGATCAGGTCCGCCTTGTCGGGCAGGATGAAGGCGCCGCGACGGTTGCGCAGCACCTGGCCGTCGCGCTCCATGGCGCGGATGCGGCGCTCGAAGAGGTCGATCTCGTGCTCGGCCACGTCGAGCGCGGCGCACAGTTCCTCGAAGCGCATCGGCACGCCACGTTCGGCGAGGATCTGCTCGACGTACTCGCGGCTCGGCAGCGGATGTTCATAGCTCGCGCGCTCCCGTTCGAAGAACGGGTCGGCGAGACGCACGGCCGAAAAGGCCGGTTTACGATTTTTTTTGGTTTCTGGTTTTCTTGGCATTGACAGGTTCGATTTAGTGCTTATAATGCGCGGCTCTTGCCCAGATGGCGGAATTGGTAGACGCGCTGGTTTCAGGTACCAGTGCCGCAAGGCGTGGAGGTTCGAGTCCTCTTCTGGGCACCAAATCCGAGAAAAGCCGACCGAAAGGTCGGCTTTTTGCTTTGGTACGTCACGCGCGTGCGAAGTTCGTGGTTCATCAAGTACAAAAGCCGGTCGCAAGACCGGCTTTTGCGTTTTCGTCAGGCGCCGAACGGGTGGCGACGCAGGATGGTCTCGTCGCGCTCCGGCCCGGTCGAGATCACGTCGATCGGAATCTCGCAGATCTCCTCGATGCGGTGCAGGTAGGCCCGCGCCTCGTGCGGCAGCGCCTCCCAGGTCTTGGCACCGAATGTCGAGCCCGACCAGCCCGGCATCGTCTCGTAGATCGGCTCGCAGCGGCGCACTTCCTCGGCCCCCATCGGCAGCAGGTCGATGCGCTTGCCGTCGAGCATGTAGCCGGTGCAGATCTTCAGCTCCGGCAGGCCGTCGAGCACGTCGAGCTTGGTGATGCACAGGCCCGTGACGCCGTTGATGATGATCGACCGCTTCAGCGCCGCCATGTCCAGCCAGCCGCAGCGGCGCTTGCGCCCCGTCACGGTGCCGAACTCGCGGCCCTTCGTCGACATCTGCTCGCCCGGCGTGCCGGCCGTCTCGATGTCCAGCTCGGTCGGGAACGGACCGGCGCCCACGCGCGTGCAGTAGGCCTTGGTGATGCCCAGCACGTAGTGCAGGCGGCCCGGCCCCACGCCGGAACCGGCCGACGCCTGGCCCGCGACGCAGTTGCTCGAGGTCACGAACGGATAGGTGCCGTGATCGACGTCGAGCAGCACGCCCTGGGCGCCCTCGAACAGCAGGTTGCCGCCGTTCTTGTTGACCTCGTAGAGCTCGGCCGAGACATCCGCCACCATCGGACGGATCTCGTCGGCGTCGGCCATCGCCTGCTCGAACACGGCGTCGAAATCCACCGGCGGCTGGCCCAGCTGGCCGACCAGGAAGTGGTTGTGGTGCTCGATGTTCTCGCGCAGCTTGACCGCGAAGCGCTCGCGGTCGAACAGGTCGTAGACGCGCAGCGCGCGGCGGGCGACCTTGTCCTCGTAGGCCGGGCCGATGCCCTTGCCGGTGGTGCCGATCTTGTCGGCCGGCGCGCGGGCGGCCTCGCGGGCCTGGTCGAGCGCGACGTGGTACTGCAGGATCAGCGGGCAGCCCGGGCTGATGCGCAGGCGGTCGCGGACCCGGATGCCGCCGGCCTCGAGCTTGCGGATCTCGGACAGCAGGTGGTGCGCGTCGAGCACCACGCCGTTGCCGATGTAGCAGGCCTTGCCCTCGCGCACGATGCCCGAGGGGACCAGGTTGAGCTTGTATTCCTGGTCACCGATGACCAGCGTGTGGCCGGCGTTGTGACCGCCCTGGAAGCGCACCACGCCGTGCGCGTGGTCGGTCAGCCAGTCGACGATCTTGCCCTTGCCCTCGTCGCCCCACTGGGTGCCGACGACGACTACGTTCTTTGCCATGTTCTTACCTTTCTCCCTGCAGGGCGGTCACGGTCCAGCCGTCCTCGCCCCTGACGAGCTGCCGGTCACAGCCGGCCGCTTCCCAAGTACCCGTGTGTCCGGGCAGTTCATGCATCACGATCTCGCCCGCCGCGCGCAGCGCGGCGATCTTCTCGGCCAGCGCCGGATCGTCCGACAGGGGCGCGAGGATGGCCCCTTCCCGCACCTCGTCGCGCGCGCGGCGCGCGAACTGGCGCAGGTCGAGGCTGAAGCCGGTGGCCGGACGCGCACGGCCGAAAGCCGCGCCGACCGCGTCGTAACGTCCGCCCAGCGCCAGGGCCGAGGCCGAGGCACCGGCGTAGGCGGCGAACACCACGCCGCTGTGATAGTGGTAGCCGCGCAGGTCCGCCAGATCGAAGGACAGCGGCAGGTCGCCGAGCGCGCTGGCGAGCCGCGCCAGATCGGCCAGCGCCGCGCGTACCTCCGGCAGCGCCGGCAGCACCTCGGCCGCGCGGCCCAGCACCTCGCGGCCGCCGTAGAGCTGCGGCAGCGCGAGCAGCGCGGAACGCTGCGGCTCGGCCACGCCGGCCAGCATCTCGGTCAGTCCCGGCACGTCCTTGGCCTGCAGCAGGTCGAACAGCGCTTCCTCGCGCTCGGGCGCGAAACCCGCGCCGGCGGCCAGCGCGCGGAACAGGCCGATGTGGCCCACGTCGATGCGCTCGGCCGGCAGGCCGCCCAGCGCCATCACGTCGGACATCAGGCGGATGACCTCGGCATCGGCCTCGATGCCGGCGTGGCCGTACAGCTCGGCGCCGAGCTGGATGGGCTCGCGCGTGGCGGTCAGCGACGACGGCAGCGCGTGCAGCACGCTGCCGCAGTAGCACAGCCGCGTGACGCCCGCGTGGTTGATCAGGTGGGCGTCGATGCGCGCGACCTGCGGCGTCATGTCCGCACGCACGCCCATCGAGCGGCCCGAGATCTGGTCGACGAGCTTGAACGTGCGCAGGCGCAGGTCCTGCCCCGCGCCCGTGGTCAGCGAGTCGAGGTATTCGAGCAGCGGCGGCTGCACGAGGCGGTAGCCCCGCACGCGGAAGGCGTCGAGCATGCGGCGGCGGAGCCGTTCGATCACGGCCGCCTCGGGCGGCAGCGCGTCCTGGATGTAGTCGGGAAGAACCCAGCGCATCGGTGTCACACCAGTGTCAGGATCAACACGCCGGCCGCCATCGCGGTCAGGCCGACGAATCGGATCTGCCCGTCGGCCAGACGGGCGATCTGCAGAAAAGCTTCGCGCCAGCGGGCCGGCGCGAGGAAGGGCAGGAGGCCTTCGAGGATCAGCATCAGCGCGAAGGCGGTCAGCAACGACGTACCCATGGTTCAGGGCCTGCGCTCATCCGCCGGCCCCCGCCGATCCGTCCCGCCGTCCGCTGCGGCCCCGTTCGCCACGATGGCTTCCGGTCCCTCAGTTGCGCCGCGACGCACCCGAATCCTTCAGGTACCTGAAGAAGTCGGAGCTCGGATCGAGCACCAGCACGTCGCTCTTGCTGGAGAAGGTGTTCCGGTAGGCATCCAGGCTGCGGTAGAAGGAATAGAACTCCGGATCCTTCTGGAAGGCCTTGGCGTAGATCTCGGTGGCGCGGGCGTCGCCCTCACCCATGATCGTCTGCGCCTGCCGGTAGGCCTCGGCGATGATGACCTCGCGCTGCCGGTCGGCGTCGGCGCGGATCTGCTCGGCCGTCGCGGCACCCTCGGAACGCAGCTCGTTGGCCACGCGCGTCCGCTCGGCCTCCATGCGGCGATAGACCGACTCCGACACCTCGGTCGGGAAGTCCACGCGCTTGAGGCGCACGTCGAGGATCTGCACGCCGATCAGGCGCGCGTCGGTGTCGGCGCGCACGCGCATGTTCTCCATGATGCGGTCGCGCTCGCCGGACACCACCTCCGGCACGGTACGGCGCCCGAACTCCTCGCGCAGACCGGAGTTGACGGTCTGCAGCAGGCGGGTGCGGGCACGCGCCTCGTCGCCGGCGACCGACTCGTAGTACAGCCGCGGGTCGATGATGCGCCACTTGACGAAGTGGTCGACGAGCACGTTCTGCTTCTCGGCCGTGATGAAGCGCTCGGGCTCGGGCGTGTCGATGGTCAGGATGCGGCGGTCGAAGAAGCGCACGTTCTGGATCAGCGGCAGCTTCACGTGCAGGCCGGGTTCCTCGATGACTTCCTTGACCTCGCCGAGCTGGAACACGACGGCGGTCTGGCGCTGGTCCACGGTAAACAGCGTCATCGACATGAGCACGCCGATCAGGACCAGCGCGCCGACTAGGACTTGAATGCGGTTGTTCATCAACGGCCTCCCAGATCGCGCAGGCGCATGGCGTCGCGATCACGCGGATCGAACTGGATCGGCTGGCTCTGGCGCACCGCCGGCGCCGGCGCGGCCGGCTGCGACGACGTGGCCGGGCGCGCGGCATCGACCGCGGCCGCCGCGCCCGTCTGACCGAGCAGCTTGTCGAGCGGCAGCATCAGCAGGTTGCCGCTGTCCGCGTCGAGCATGACCTTGCTGGTGTTCGACAGCACGTTCTGCAGCGTCTCGATGTACATGCGCTCGCGCGTCACGCGCGGCGCCTTGGCGTACTGTTCCAGCACCTGCGTGAAGCGCGAGGCCTCACCCTCGGCGTTGGCGATCACGCGCTCGCGGTAACCCTGGGCCTGCTCGATCAGGCGCGCCGCGTCACCACGGGCACGCGGCACGATGTCGTTGCGGTAGGCCTCGCCCTCGTTGCGCAGGCGCTCGCGGTCCTGACGGGCCTTGACCACGTCCTCGAACGCGGCCTGCACCTGCTCGGGCGGCTGGGCGTTCTGCATCATCACGCGGCTGATCAGGATGCCGGTCTGGTAGCGGTCGATGATCTCCTGCATCAGCTGGTGCGCGGTCGCGCCGATCTCCTCGCGGCCCTCGTACAGCACGAAGTCCATGCTGCTCTTGCCGACGATCTCGCGCATCGCGGTCTCGGCGGCCTGGATCACGGAGTCGTCCGGGAAGCGGTTGTTGAACAGGTAATCCTCGGGCGACTTCAGGATGTACTGGACGCTGAACTGGATGTTGATGATGTTCTCGTCCTCGGTGATCATCAGCGCCTCGCGCAGGACCTTGTTGCGGTCCGAACCGCGATAGCCCACCTCGACCGTGCGCACGCCGGTCAGGTCGACGATCTCGTGCGACTCGAAGGGATACGGCAGGCGCCAGCGCAGGCCCGGCTCGGTCGTCTGGACGTGCTTGCCGAAGCGCAGCACCACCCCCCCCCCCGCGGCGGCGCCCAGGTTGAAAAACCCCCCCCCCAGCCACACCCCCAGCAGCAGCCCCAGCAGCGCGCCGAAGCCGCCGCCGAGCTGGCGCGAGCCGAGGCCCGGCAGCTTCGGACCGCCGCCACCGCCGCCGGAGCGGCCACCGCCCTTGCGGCCACCGAGCATGCCCGACAGCTTCTGGTTGAAGTCACGCCAGACGTCTTCGAGATCCGGCGGACCCTGGTTGTCGCCCCGGCCGCGGTCGTCGCCGCGCCGGTCGTCGTCATTCCCCGGGTTGTTGCCCCAGCGAGGATCGTTCAGTGACATTGGGAGACCCGTAATCAGGTTGAAAAGCGTTCAGACCGCCAGATCGGGAACCGCGTTCCGGGCGCCGACGCGTTGCGCCGTCTCGGCCAGAGCCTCGCGCAGCAGGGGCAGCCCCTGGCCGCTGACAGCGCTCAAAAAAACGCCCGTGATGTTACCACACTCGTCCCGATTGACCGCCGGAGGCGCCCCGGTCAGGTCGATCTTGTTGAACACCATGATCTGCGGCACGTCGCCGGCGCCGATCTCGTTCAGCACCTCGTTGACGGCGTCGATCTGGGCTTCACGCTCGGGGCTCGCGGAATCGACGACGTGCAGCAGCAGGTCGGCGCATGCGGTCTCCTCCAGCGTGGCATGGAAGGCGGCGACCAGCGCGTGCGGCAGGTCGCGGATGAAGCCCACGGTGTCGGACAGCACGACCTCGCCCACCGGCCCGACGTAGAGCCGGCGCGAGGTGGTGTCGAGGGTGGCGAAGAGCTGGTCCGCGGCGTAGCTGCCGGCCTTGGTCAAGGCGTTGAACAGCGTGGACTTGCCGGCGTTGGTGTAACCGACCAGCGAGACGGTGAGCACCTCGGCGCGGTCGCGGCCGCGCCGGCGCACGCGGCGCTGCTTCTCGAGCCTGGCGAGCCGGTCCTTCAGCGCCTTGACGCGCACGCCGAGCAGGCGGCGGTCGGTCTCGAGCTGCTTCTCGCCGGGACCGCGCAGGCCGATGCCGCCCTTCTGGCGCTCGAGGTGGGTCCAGCCGCGCACGAGCCGCGTGGCCAGGTGCTCGAGCTGCGCGAGCTCGACCTGCAGCTTGCCCTCGTGGCTGCGCGCGCGCAGCGCGAAGATGTCGAGGATCAGCGCGGTGCGGTCGATGACGCGGCACTGCAGCGCCCGCTCGAGGTTGCGCTGCTGGCCCGGCGACAGGGCGTGGTTGAACACCACGAGGTCGGCCTTGTGGGCGCGCAGCGCGAGTTCGATCTCGGTGACCTTGCCCTTGCCGGCGAACAGCGCCGGATCGGGCCGGGCCCGGCGGCCCGTGACGACGCCCTCGACGGTGGCGCCGGCACTCTCGATGAGCAGCCGGGTCTCGGACAGGCGGTCGTCGAGCATGCCCTGATCGAGATCGAGCTGGACGAGGATCGCCCGCTCGCCGGACCGGGGCCGCTCAAACATCGGAAAGACTCAGTCGGGGATCAGGCGTCACCGCCGTCCTGGCTGATGTTGACCGGACGGGCCGGCACGACGGTGGAGATGGCGTGCTTGTACACCATCTGCGTGACGGTGTTCTTCAGCAGCACGACGTACTGGTCGAAGGAATCGATCTGACCCTGGAGCTTGATGCCGTTGATCAGATAGATGGAGACGGGCACGTGCTCGCGTCTCAGCGTGTTCAGGAACGGGTCTTGTAGCAGCTGCCCTTTGTTACTCATTTTTGCTCCTTGAGCATTGGTGTTGTTATGAACCCGCAGCATAGCATGGTGCGTCGCACCAGACTGACCGCCTCATGCCCCGATAAGTTCAGGACTTGTCCGCATACGGGTTGTGGGCGGTCTTGAACTGCACGCGCAACGGCGTGCCCTGCAGCCTGAAGGCATCGGCGAAGGTGCGCTCCAGGTAACGCACGTAGGCCGTCGGCACGTGGTCGAGCGCGGTGCCGTGGATGACGACGACCGGCGGATTGCTGCCGCCCTGGTGCGCGTAGCGCAGCTTGGGCCGGAACACCCCGTGGCGCGGCGGCGCCTGCTTGGTCACCGCCGCCTGCAGCACGCGCGTCAGGCGCGGCGTCGACAGCTTGGCGGTGGCCGCGGCGTAGGCCGCGTCGACCGACTTCATGATCGCCGACAGCCCCTTGCCCTCGAGCGCCGACACGTAGTGGAAGCGCGCGAACGAAAGGAAGCCGAGCTTGCGCTCGATGTCGCGCTTGACCATCTCGCGGCGGTAGTCATCCACCGCGTCCCACTTGTTGACGGCGACCACCAGCGCGCGGCCGGCGTCGAGCACGAAGCCGGCGATGTGGGCGTCCTGGTCCGCGATGTCCTGCGAGGCATCGAGCACCAGCACCGCGACGTTGGACTGCTCCACCGCCTGCAGCGTCTTGATGACCGAGAACTTCTCGACGGCCTCGAAGACCTTGCCCCGACGGCGCAGGCCCGCGGTGTCGATCAGCGTGTAGTGCCGGCCGCCACGCTCGAACGGGATCTCGATCGCGTCGCGCGTCGTGCCGGGCAGGTCGAAGGCGATCACGCGCTCCTCGCCGACCAGGCCGTTGATGAGGGTGGACTTGCCGACGTTGGGACGGCCGACGACCGCGATGCGCGGGCCCCGCGCGGCCTCGTCCTCCTCGTCCCCGGCGTCGCGCGGGAACGGCGCCAGCACCTCGTTGACGAGCTGCGTGACGCCGTCGCCGTGCGTGGCCGAGATCGGCAGCGGCGCGCCGAGGCCGAGCGAGTGGAACTCGGCCGCGACCATCTCGCGACGCAGCCCCTCGGCCTTGTTGACGACGAGCACGACGGGACGGCCGCAGCGACGCAGCCGCGCGGCAATCTGCTCGTCGTGCGGGGTCAGGCCGACGCGGCCGTCGACGAGGAACAGCAGCACGTCGGCTTCCTCGATGGCGCGTTCGGCCTGCTGCGCCATCTCGTGCATGATGCCGCTCTTGGCGACCGGGTCGAAGCCGGCGGTGTCGACGACCAGATAGTCGCGGTCGCCGACGCGGCCGATGCCGTAGTGGCGGTCCCGCGTCAGGCCCGGCATGTCGGCCACGAGGGCGTCACGCGTGCGGGTCAGGCGGTTGAACAGCGTCGACTTGCCGACGTTGGGGCGTCCGACGAGGACGATGGTGGGTTTCACGTTGACCTTTCGTCCTCTGCTTCAGCGGATCTCGAAGGCCTGGACCGTGCCGTCACGGCTCTGCACGACGAAGCTCCGTTCGCCCAGCCGCACCGGCGCGGCCTCGATGGCGCCGCCATCGGCGCGCGCGCGGGCGATGAAGCCGCCCTTGGCGCGGTCGAGCGCGTGCACGTAGCCCTCGAAGTCCCCGAACACGACCGCATCGGCCACGGCCAGCGGGCGCGAGAGCCGGCGCATGAACATCGGCCCCTGCTTCCACTGGCTCACGCCGCTGCGCGCGTCGAGCGCATGCACGGTGTCGTCGGCCGACGTGATGACGACGAGGTCGCCGTCACGGTCCATGCCGGCGCTGCTCGAGAACTCGCGCGTCCAGATCACGCGGCGCGAGGCCAGGTCGAAGCACGACACGCGGCCCTGATAGGCCACGGCGCAGGCCTCGTTGTCGGTCAGCACGGCCGGGCCGGCGATGTCGGTCATGCGCTCGAGCTCGGTCACGCCGCGCGGCGTGGCCACGGTCAGCTCCCACAGCGGCATGCCGGACTCGAGGTTCACCGCCACGAGCTTGCCGCCCGGGAAACCGACGATGGCGAAGTTGCCCTCGATGCGCATGCCGGTCGTCGCGCGCAGCGACAGCGGCGGCACGTTGCGCGCGTAGATCCAGCGACGCTCGCCGGTGGCGACGTCGAAGCCCAGCACGCGGCTGTCCGAGGCACGCACCGCGATCACGCGTTCGCCCACGCCCGGAGGCGCGAGCACCTCGACGCCCGCCGGCTTGCGCCACTTCTCCTGGCCCGTGGCCGCGTCGAGCACGATCAGCTCGCCGCGCACGTTGACCACCGCGACGTGGCGGCCGTCGCTGCCGACACCGGCCGTCAGGCGGCTGTCGACGTTGCGGCGCCAGCGCACCTCGCCGTTGCGGTCGATGCGCGCGACCGTGCCGCCGGAACCGGCGGCGTAGATCGAGCCGTCCACGACCTGCGGCTGGAACAGGTAGCCGTCACTGCCGCCGACGCCGACACGCCACAGCGTGCGCAGCTCGGCCTTGGGCTGGAAGCCCGGCGGCTCGGCCGGCTTCGGCCCCTTGGACGCGAACGGATTGAGCGAGGAGCAGCCCGACAGCGCGAGCCCGGCGACCAGCAGCAATACCGACGGAGACGGCAGCCTCATCGCTCAGCCCTCCAGGGATTCAAGCTTGACGCGGGTGATGGAGCGGACCATCTCGACCGCCTGGCTCTGCTCGTCGCCGAGGGCGTTGAGCACCTCCTGATAGGCCTCGCGGGCCTCGGCGCGGCGGCCGGCGGCGAACAGCACGTCGCCGCGCACGTCGGCATAGCGCGCGCGCAGCGCCTCGTGCGGCGCGGCCGACAGCTGCGCCAGCGCGCCGTCGAGGTCGCCCTCGTCGAACATCAGGATGCCCAGGCGCAGCCGCGCCAGATCACGCACCACGGCCTCGTCGGCGTTCTTCATGACCCATTCGAGCTGGGCGCGCGCGTTGCGCACGTCCCCGCCGTCGACCTGGGCCGCTGCCGACAGCAGCGCGCCCATCGTGGCGTAGGCCGAGCCGGAATAGCCCTCGACGAGCTGGCCCGCCGCATCGCGCGCACGGGCGGCCTCGCCGGCACCGGCCGCCTGGTGCAGCACGTAGTACAGGCCCGCGGCCTCGTCGGCCTTCTTGTTCTGGTACCAGTTCCAGCCCTGCCAGCTGACGGAGGCCACGGCGGCGGCCACGATCAGGCCGGTCACGTACTTGCCGTTCTGCTCCCACCAGGCCTTGAGCTGGGAGAGCTGTTCCTGCTCCTCGAGGTCATAGTGCGCCATTGTCTTCCTCGTCTTCCTTGAACAGAGTTTCGACCACCGCGTCGGCCAGCGCGTCGAGCGCGACGCGCTGCTGCGCGCCCGGCCCGCGCAGGGGCTTGAGCCCCACCTCGCCGGCCGCGGCCTCGTCGTCGCCGATGATCACGGCCAGCTGTGCGCCGGAGGCATCGGCCTTCTTCATCTGCGACTTGAAACTGCCGCCACCGCAGTGCATCAGCACCGCGAACCCGTAGCCGCGCAGCGCCTCGGCCGCGCGGAAGGCCATGCGCTGGGCCTCGGCGCCGGACGCCACGACATACACATCCGGAGCCCGCGACTCCGCCTGACCGCCCGACTCCTGCCACAGCGCGAGCAGGCGCTCGATGCCGATGGCGAAGCCCGCCGCCGGCGCCGGACGGCCACCGAGCAGCTCCACGAGCGTGTCATAGCGGCCGCCAGCGCAGATCGTACCCTGCGCGCCGAGCTTCGTCGTGACCCATTCGAAGACGGTGCGGTTGTAGTAGTCGAGTCCACGCACGAGACGGTGGTTGATGCGGTACGGCACGCCGGCATCGCGCAGCACGCGCTGCACGCCCTCGAAGTGTTCCAGCGACTCGCTACCGAGGTAGTCGTAGAGCCGCGGCGCGGCCTCCACCATTTCCTGCAGCGCGGGGTTCTTGGTGTCGAGGATGCGCAGCGGGTTCGTGTACAGGCGGCGGCGGGCATCCTCGTCGAGGATGTCGCGGTGGCCTTCCAGATACTCGATCAGCGCCGAGCGGTGACGGGCGCGTTCCTCGGACGAGCCGAGCGAGTTGAGCTGCAGCTCGACGTCCTGGATGCCGAGGTCGTCCCACAGCCGCGCGCACATCAGGATCAGCTCGGCGTCGATGTCCGGACCGGCGAAGTTCAGCGCCTCGACGCCGATCTGGTGGAACTGGCGGTAGCGGCCCTTCTGCGGGCGCTCGTGGCGGAACATCGGCCCGTGGTAGTACAGGCGCTGCCCCCCCGCGTGCAGCAGGCCGTGCTGGATGGCGGCGCGCACGCAGGACGCCGTGCCCTCGGGGCGCAGGGTCAGGTGCTCGCCGTTGAGCGCGTCCTCGAAGGAGTACATCTCCTTCTCGACGATGTCGGTGACCTCGCCGATCGCGCGCTTGAACAGCGGCGTGTGCTCGACGATGGGCATGCGGATGGGGCGGTAGCCGTAGCTGCGGAGCCAGTCGCGGACGATGTCCTCGAAGTGCTCCCACAGTTCGGCGTCGTCGGGCAGGATGTCGTTCATCCCGCGCACGGACTGGAGGTGTTGTTGACTCATCGAGTGCTTTCGTTGTCGCGGGCCTCGCCCGCCTTCTTCGGATACTTTCTGGCCACGTAGTCGTCGACGATGGCGCGGAACTCGGCGGCGATGTTGTCGCCACGCAGCGTCACGACCTTCTCGCCATCCACGTACACCGGTGCGGCCGGACTCTCGCCGGTACCCGGCAGCGAGATGCCGATGTTCGCGTGCTTGCTCTCGCCGGGACCGTTGACCACGCAGCCCATGACCGCCAGCGTCATGTTCTCGACGCCGTCACGCTCCTCGCGCCACACCGGCATCTGCTCGCGCACGTAGGTCTGGATGCTGTCGGCCAGCTCCTGGAAGAAGGTGCTGGTCGTGCGTCCGCAGCCGGGACAGGCCGTGACCATCGGCGTGAACGCGCGCAGGCCCATGGTCTGCAGGATCTCCTGCGCGACGAAGACCTCCTCGGTGCGCTTGCCGCCCGGCTCCGGCGTCAGCGACACGCGGATGGTGTCGCCGATGCCTTCCTGCAGCAGCACCGCCAGCGCGGCGGTCGAGGCGACGATGCCCTTCGAGCCCATGCCCGCCTCGGTCAGCCCGAGGTGCAGCGGGTAGTCGCAGCGGCGCGCCAGATCACGGTACACGGCGATCAGGTCCTGCACGCTCGAGACCTTGGCCGACAGGATGATGCGGTCGCCCGGCAGGCCGTATTCCTCGGCCTTGGCGGCCGATTCGAGCGCCGACACGATCAGCGCCTCGCGCATCACGGCGCCGGCCTCGCGCGGCTCGGGCAGTCTGGCGTTGGCGTCCATCAGCCGCGCGAGCACGGACTGGTCCAGGCTGCCCCAGTTCACGCCGATGCGCACCGGCTTGTCGTAGCGGCAGGCGATGTCGATGATCGCCGCGAACTGCGGATCGCGCTTGGCGCCGGCCCCGACGTTGCCGGGGTTGATGCGCAGCTTGGCCAGCGCCTCGGCGCAGGCCGGATACCTGGACAGCAGCGTGTGGCCGTTGTAGTGGAAGTCCCCCACCAGCGGCACGTCCACGTTGAGCGCGAGCAGCCGGTCGCGGATGTGCGGCACGGCGCGGGCCGCGTCCTCGTTGTTGACGGTGATGCGCACGAGCTCCGAACCGGCGCGCGCCAGCTCGGCCACCTGCATGGCCGTGCCGAGCACGTCGGCGGTGTCGGTGTTGGTCATCGACTGCACGACGACCGGCGCGTCCGAGCCGACCGTGACGCGGCCGATGCGCACCTGGCGCGTCGCGCGACGGGCGGCGGCGGAGGGAATCGGGGCGCTCATGACTTACTCCACGCGCAGGCGGGCAACGCCGCCGGAAGACGTGTGCGGGGCCAGGTCGACCTCGCGCCCGGCATGCTCGAGCCGCACCGCGCGCGCGTTGCCGATGACGACCGTGAACGGCGGCTGGCCCTGCACGGCGCGCACCGAGCCGGCCGTGCCAACGCCCGAGTACAGGCGACGGTCACGCGCGTCACGCACATCGAGCCAGGATTCCTGATCGAGACGGAACACGAGACGACCGGGGCCGGAGACCGGCTCCGGCTCGGCATCCTCGACCTCGGCAGGCGGTTGCGCCTCGGCGGCCGGCGCCTCCACCGGCGCGGCCGCCTCGGCCACGGCGGACGGCTCGGGCGGCAGCGGGATCACGGCTGGCTGCGGCGGCAGGACCGACAGGTCGGCCGCCGGCTCGGCGTCGGCCGGCGGGAAGCCGGGCGCTTCCCCGCCTTCGGCCTCGGGCGCCGGCGACGCGGCGGCCTGTTCGCCGGCGATGCGCGCGGCGCGCTGCGGATCGAGACCGTCGAAGTACCACCACGCCAACGCGCCGGCGATGAACAGCAGCACCAGCGGCGCGGCGATGCGCCTCAGACGCGGGCGCGAGCCGGACACCGGCAGCACGCCCTGCGCGTTGGCCAGCGGCGCGAGGTCGACGCCGGAGGCGCCGGCGCCCCAGCGCGCGGCGATCAGCGGCTCGACGTCGATGCCCAGATGACGCCCGTAGTTGCGCACGAAGCCCTTCGCGAAGGCCGGGCCGGGCAGCTCACCGAAGCGCTCTTCCTCGATGGCCTGCAGCTGCCGCACCGACAGCTTGAGCATCGCCGCCACGTCGTACAGCGATTCGCCACGGGCCTCGCGCGCCGCGCGCAGCACCGGGCCGAGCGGCGGGATCTCGCTCGTCGTCGCTTCATCCGGTTGGCGCTCGGTGTCGTGCTCACTCACTCGTATTCACCCTTCTTCATCAACAGGTACTGCGGAGAATCCTTGAACCGTCCCTCGAGCTGGGCGGCATAGCTGGCCTCGGCGCTGCGGTTGCCGAGCTTGCGCTCGACGCGCAGGCCCAGCCAGACCGATTCGGCCGTCGGGTCGGTCTGGCGGTGCAGGTTGATCAGCAGGCGCTGGGCCGCGACGTAGTCGCCCTTGCTGTAGGCGATGTCGGCCAGCCCGAACTGCGCCTGCACGTTTTCCGGCTCCAGCGCCAGCGCGCGACGGAAGCGGACCTCGGCCTGGTCGCGCTCGCCGCGCAGCATGTGGCACAGACCGGCGTTGGTCTGCGGGCGCGCCGGGAAGCGGTAGTACGGGTTGCGCGCGGCCAGATCCAGCCGGCGCAGGCCCTCGTCGATCTCGCCGGTCGTGCACAGGAACCACCCGTAGCTGTTGTTGAAGTCCGGGTCGTTCGGCGCGCTGGCCAGCGCGCGGCGGAAGTTCTGGCGTGCCGCCTCGGGGTCCTCGATGAACATGTACACGAGGGCCATCAGGTGGTAGGCCGGGGGATAGCCCGGCTGGTGGATCATCGCCACGCGCGCCTCGTCGAGCGCGACGTCGTAGCGGCCCACCTCGAAATACGCGGTGCCGAGCTCGACGTGGATCTTCGCGCCACGCTCGGACTCGTTGGCCGGCGGCAGGTCCAGCAGCGGCCGCTCGGCGCCCGCGGACACGTCGCCGAAACCACCCCCGCCCGTGCCGCCGGTGCCCGCGCAGCCCGCCAACACCAGAACGGCCGACACCATCGCCAGCATGTACATGCGCTTCATCGCCACCCCCTCACGTATTGACCAGCCGCAGCGTGCGCCGCGTGCGATCCTGCACCTGTCCGGCCAGCTGGCCGCAGGCGGCGTCGACGTCGTCGCCCCGCGTCTTGCGCGTGGTGGTGACGATGCCGGCCTCGATCAGGATCGCGGCGAAGCGCTTGATGCGCTCCGCGGGCGAACGCCGGAATGCGGAACCCGGGAACGGGTTGAACGGTATCAGATTGAACTTGCACGGCACGTCCCGCACGAGTTCGATCAGTTGCCGCGCATGCCCGTCGGAATCGTTGACGCCGTCGAGCATGACGTATTCGAAGGTGATGAAATCGCGCGGCGCGCGATCCAGGTAACGCCGGCACGCCGCCATCAGCTCGGCCAGCGGGTACTTGCGGTTGATCGGCACCAGCTCGTCGCGCAGCGCGTCGTTGGGCGCGTGCAGCGACACCGCCAGCGCCACCGGGCACTCGTCGCGCAGCCGGTCCATGGCCGGCACGATGCCCGAGGTCGACACCGTCACGCGCCGGCGCGACAGGCCGTAGGCGTGGTCGTCGAGCATCAGGCGCAGCGCGGTCACGACGTTGTCGAAGTTCGTCAGCGGCTCGCCCATGCCCATCATCACGACGTTGCTGATGATGCGGCCGTTGTCCTTCTCGCCCGCATCCAGGTCGGACGCGGCCTCGCGCGCGGCGCCGAGCAGGCGGTTGGCGAGCCACAGCTGGCCGATGATCTCGCCGGCGGACAGGTTGCGGTTGAAGCCCTGCTTGCCGGTCGAGCAGAACGCGCAGTCGAGCGCGCAGCCGGCCTGCGAGGACACGCACAGCGTGCCGCGGCTCGTCTCCGGGATGAAGACCGTCTCGACCGCGTTGCCGTTGCCGACGTCGAGCAGCCACTTGCGCGTGCCGTCGGACGAGACGCTGTCGCGTACCGGCTGCGGCGCGCGCACCGTCGCGGTGTCGCGCAGCCGGGCGCGCAGCGCCTTGGCCACGTCGGTCATCGCCTCGAAGTCGTCACAGCCCTCGCGGTGGATCCAGCGCATGACCTGACGCGCGCGGAACGGCTTCTCGCCCAGTCCGGCGAACCAGGCGACGAGACCGTCGCAGTCGAAATCGAGGAGGTTGACCGGCGTGTTCATCGGCGGATGGCCGGCACCCTGCGGCACCGGCCCGTATCCTCAGCGGCTGTGGACGTCCAGACCGGGGAAGAAGAACGCCACTTCGGCGGCGGCCGTTTCCGGCGCGTCCGAGCCGTGCACGGCGTTGGCGTCGATGGAGTCGGCGAAGTCGGCGCGGATCGTGCCCGGCTCGGCCTTCTTCGGATCGGTCGCGCCCATCAGCTCGCGGTTCTTGGCGATGGCGTTCTCACCCTCGAGCACCTGCACCATGACCGGGCCGGAGATCATGAACGACACCAGATCCTTGAAGAACGGACGCTCCTTGTGCACGGCGTAGAACTGGGCAGCCTCGCGCTCGGACAGGTGCATCATGCGGGCGGCGACGATCTTCAGACCGGCGTTCTCGAAACGCTGGTAGATCTGGCCGATGACGTTCTTGGCGACGGCATCGGGCTTGATGATGGAAAGGGTGCGTTCAATGGCCATGCGGGATCTCCGTTAGCGGGTGGTTCGCCCTGATCTGGGCAGTTGGATAAAGCCTTGTAGTTTAACAGCGAAGCCGGCCTTTCTCACGCGACTTCGACAGCCGGGGCCCCGGCGCCGGAGCGCGGGAATCAGCCGCCGCCATCGGGGACGAAGCCGGTGGCGCGGTAGACGTCGCGCAGCAGCTCCTCGCCGATACGCGACGCGGCGCTGCGATGCACCGGCAGCAGCGCGCGCCGGAAGGCCGCCCGCTCCTCGGGCGTGAGCTCGATGACCTCGGTCGTGCCGGCGGCGCGGATCGCCGCGAGCGCGGCCTGGTTCTCCTCCCGCGCGATCTGGTTGGCGTAGTTCGTCGCCTCGCGCATCGCGCGCTCGAGCTGGCGCCGCACGCCGCGCGGCAGGCTGTCCCAGAAACGCTTGTTGACGATCACGGCATAGCCCAGGTAGCCGTGCTCGGTCAGCGTCAGGTAGCGCTGCACCTCGTGCATGCGCTGCGTGTACAGGTTGGAGTGCGGGTTCTCGGTGCCGTCGACGACCCCCACGCGCAGGGCCTCGTACACGTCGGAGAAGGCCATCATGTGCGGCACGGCGCCGAGCGCCAGCATCTGCTCCTCGATCACGCGCGAGGACTGGATGCGCATGCGCTTGCCGGCCAGGTCCTCGGGACGGCGGATCGGCGTGTTGGCCGACAGGGACTTGAAGCCGTTGTCCCAGAACGCCAGCCCCTTGATGCCGCGCGGCTCGAGCATCCGGAGCAGGCGCTCGCCGATCTCGCCCTCGGTCACGGCGCGCAGGGCGTGACGGTCCTCGAAGATGTAGGGCAGGTCGAACAGCTCGAAGGCGCTCGCGCCCAGCACGCTGAACTTGGCCAGCGACGGCGCGAGCATCTGCACGGCGCCCAGCTGCAGCGCCTCCATCTCCTCGCGGTCGGCATACAGCGTGCTGTTGGCATAGACTTCCACGCGCACGCGGCCGCCGGTCAGCACCTCGGCGCGGCGGGCGAAGAACTCCGCCGCCTTGCCCTTGGGCGCGTCGGGCGCCACCACGTGGCTGAACCGGATCAGGATGGGCGAATCGGCCAGCGCCGCTCCTGCCGCACCGGCCAGGCCGATGGACAACAGGATCGACATGAGATATTTCACTTTTGCCTCCAGCGGTCAAACGACCGCACAATGTCCGCAAACCTGACGCCGGCCACCCATGGACACCAGCCCGCAGCCGACCCCGCTCGCCCCGCACTGGGCCTCGCGTCTGCCCTACGCGGCGCTGGCCCTGTTCGTGCTGCTCATCGGCGCGCTGCTCTGGCTCACCCGCGTGCACGACGAGGACAGCCAGCGCCACTCGCTGATCAGCGACGTGCTGTGGATGGAGCAGAGCCTCCAGTTCCAGCTCGACCGCAACGCGGCGCAGCTCGCCCAGATCGGGCCGGAACTGGCCACCGGCGAGATCTCGCCGCAGACCGACGCGCGCCTGCGCCAGCTCCTGCGCGCCCACAACGGGCTGACCCGCATCGTCTGGCTCGACGCCCACGGCAACATCCTGAACATGATGCCGCCGCTGTCCGAGCCCTCGCCCGACGCCACCAGCACGATCCAGGCCGTCATCGACCCCGACCTGTCGCGTCTGGCCGGCACCATCGGGCGTCCTGTCTACGGCCCGGTCTACGCCGCCGCCGGCGGGGGCCATCAATTCGAAGTGCATATCCCGGCGTTCTCGGACTCCGGCCTGCTCGGCGTCAGCATCGGAGTGTACTCCGTCGAGGCGCTGCTCGCGCGCGAGCTGCCGTGGTGGTTCACGGAGAAGTACCGCGTCAGCGTCATGGACTCCGAGGGCAACGAGATCACCGCGCGCTCGCGCGTCGCGCCGCTGTCGAGCACGCACACCTACACGATGCCCTTCGATCCGCCCGGGCACGGCCTGATGCTGCAGATCACGGCCTACGAGGGCGAGATCCACTGGATCCCGGCCATCCTGATGACCTCGATCCTGCTGCTCGCCGCGGTGCTGCTGTGGAGCTTCTGGCAGTTGCGCCTGCAGCTCAAGCGCCGCCTCGCCGCCGAGAGCGCGCTGCGCGGCGAGATGGCCTTCCGCAAGGCGATGGAGGATTCGCTGCTCACCGGCCTGCGCGCCCGCGACCTCACCGGCCGCATCACCTACGTCAACCCGGCCTTCTGCAACATGGTCGGCTTCACCGCGCAGGAGCTGATCGGCCTGCGCCCGCCCATGCCCTACTGGCACCCGGACCACATCGAGCGCCTGCAGGAGATCCACGACCTCATCCTCGCCGGCCAGGGCCCGCGCACCGGCGTCGAGGTCAAGCTGCGGCGCAAGAACGGTGAGGAGATGGACGCGCTGATCTTCGAGGCGCCGCTGATCGACGCCTCCGGCCGCCACACCGGCTGGATGGGCTCGATCATGGACATCACCGAGCGCAAGCGTGCGCGCGAGCTGGCCCGCCAGCAGGACGAGCGCCTGCAGGCCACGGCGCGCCTGATCACGATGGGCGAGATGGCCTCCACGCTCGCGCACGAGCTCAACCAGCCGCTGGCCGCGATCAGCACCTACAACAGCGGCTGCCTGAACCGTCTCGCCGAGGGCGACGCCGACATCGAGGAGCTGCGCGACATCCACGAGAAGATCGCGCGTCAGGCCTACCGCGCGGCCGCCATCATCCACCGCGTGCACGACTTCGTGCGCCGCTCCGAACCCAAGCGCGAGCGCGTCGCGCTCAACGACATCGTGCGCGAGGCCACCGAACTGATGGCCGCCGACGCACGCAAGCGCCAGATGCGCATCGTGCTGCACCTGGCCCCCGGCCTGCCGACACTGGCCGCCGACCCCGTGATGATCGAGCAGCTCATCGTCAACCTCGTGCGCAACGGCATGGACGCCGTCTCGAGCCGTCCGCTGGGCAAGCGCGTCATCACCGTCACGACCAGCGAGAAGGCCGGCAACCTCATCCTGCGGGTGGCCGACACCGGCCCCGGCATCGACCCCGAACGGGCCCGCCGCCTGTTCGAGCCCTTCTTCTCGACCAAGGAGGAAGGCATGGGCATGGGTCTGAACATCTGCCGCTCCATCGCCGAGCTGCACCGCGGCCGCCTCAGCTTCGAGGACGGCCCGGACGGCGGTGCCGTCTTCATCCTCACCCTACCAGTAGAAACGGAACCCGCAACGGCATGAACATCCCCTGCGTTCACATCATCGACGACGACGAGGCCATCCGCGACGCGCTGCAATGGCTGCTGAAGACCCGCAAGATCCCCTGCACCACCTGGGCCAGCGCCGAGGCCTTCCTCGACGCCATCGCGCCCGACTGGGCCGGCTGCGTGGTGCTCGACATCCGCATGGAGGGCATGAGCGGACTCGAGTGCTTCGACGTGCTGCGCGCGCGCGGCAACACGCTGCCGGTGATCTTCATCACCGGCCACGGCGACGTGCCGATGGCGGTGTCGGCGCTCAAGAACGGCGCCCACGACTTCATCGAGAAGCCGTTCAACGACGGGGACCTGATCGCCGTGATCCAGCACGCGATGGAGATCGACGCCGAGCGCCGCCAGGCGCAAAGCGCCACTCAGGCCGTCAGCGAGCGCCTGACGCTGCTCACGGCGCGCGAGCGCGAGGTCATGAACCTGATCCTCGAGGGCAAGTACAACAAGGTCATCGCCGACGAGCTCAACATCTCGATGCGCACGGTCGAAGCCCACCGCTCGCGCATCTTCGAGAAGATGTCGGTCCGCTCGGCGGTGGAACTGGCCCAGCTGCTCAAGGGCGTCACCTTCTGAGCCACTCCGCCTCCAGCCCCGGCTCGCCGGATGCGCACGCGGCCTCCGCCGCGACGCCGATGCCGGCAATCCACAGCGGCGCCCCGTCGGCATACAGCACCGGCAGGTGATCGCGCAGCCACGGCGGCACGCCCGCCTGCTGGCACAGGTTCTTGAAACCGTGGCGCGGCCGGCCCGGCGCCGTGCGCAGGCGCAGCCCCACGCGCCGCGGCGCGAACACCACCTCGTCCGCCTCGCGCAGCCACCGCAGGCTCACGCCCTCGCCCGTCGCCTCACGCAGGCGCAGCTCGCCCGCGCCCCACGGCAACCGATCCTGCCCCGTCCAGCGCACCGGCACCGGCGGTTCGCCCAGGGCGCGCTCCACCCACGCCTCGCCGCGATGCACGCAGCACGCGGCCTCACCCAGCGACACGTACAGCGGCTCCGCGCCCTCGCGCAGCTGGCGCACGACCTCGACCAGTCGCGCGCGCGGCGGCGCGTCGAGACCCAGCGCGTGCAGGCGGGCGCGGATCAGGTTGCGCGCGCGCGGCTCGGGCAGCGCGCACAGCGCGTCCCGCCGCAGCCGCTCGCCGCCGCAGGCCTCGCCGTCGAGCGCGGCCAGATCGGCGAGCAGCGCGTCGGCCTCGCGGAAGTTCGCGGCCGCGCGCGCGAGCGTCGCCCCGGCGGCCGGAAACACCCGCTCCAGCCGCGGCAGGATGTCGTGACGCAGGAAGTTGCGACGGTGGCGCGGATCGGCGTTGCTCTCGTCCTCGACCCAGCGCAGGCCGTTGGCCCGCGCGTAGGCGACGATCTCGGCGCGGGCCGTGTCGAGCAGCGGACGCAGCCGCCCCGGCTCGACGGCCGCCATCGCCGCCGCGCCGCGCGTGCCGGCACCGCGCAGCAGGCGGAACAGCACGGTCTCGGCCTGGTCGTCGCGATGGTGGCCGAACACGCGCCAGTCACAGTCAATCGATGCGAGCGCGGCGTGGCGCGCGTGACGCGCGGCCGCCTCCAGCCCGTCCGGATGGTCGCGGGCGACCTCGACGTGCAGCGGCGTGAAGGGAACGTGGAGCGCGCGGCACAGCGCCTCGCAGTGCGCGAGCCACTGCCCGGCACGGAGGCTCAGCCCGTGGTGGACGTGGGCGGCGGACAACGTGAAGCCGGCCGCGGGGCGCAGGCCGGCGAGCAGATGCAGCAGGACGACGGAATCGACGCCGCCCGAAAGCGCGACGCACAGCCGGCTGCCGGGCCCGACGCCGGCCGTGTCGAGCACGGCCGCGACGCGCGCGGCGAGCGGAGAATCAGGCCGCAGCGTCCTTGAAGCGGCCATAGCTCATCAGTCGCTCGAAGCGGCGTTCGACGAGCTCGTCCGCGGGGAGGTCGGCGATCTGGCGCAGCGCCTCCTGCAGCGCCTTGCCCAGCATCGCGGCCATCGTGGCGTGGTCGCGGTGCGCGCCGCCGACCGGCTCGGGCACGACGGTGTCGATGAGGCCCAGTTCGTGCAGGCGGTTCGCCGTGATGCCCATGGCCTCGGCGGCGGCCGGCGCCTTCTCGGCGCTCTTCCACAGGATGGAGGCGCAGCCCTCGGGCGAGATCACCGAATAGGTCGAGTACTGCAGCATCAGCACCTGGTCGGCCACGGCGATCGCCAGCGCGCCGCCGGAGCCGCCCTCGCCGATGATCGTCGAGACGATGGGCACGCGCAGTTCCGCCATCACGTACAGGTTGCGGCCGATGGCCTCGGACTGGCCGCGCTCCTCGGCGCCGATACCGGGATAGGCGCCCGGCGTGTCGACGAAGGTGAAGATCGGCAGGCTGAACTTCTCGGCCAGCCGCATCAGGCGCAGCGCCTTGCGGTAGCCCTCGGGGCGGGGCATGCCGAAGTTGCGCGCGATTTTCTCCTTGGTGTCGCGCCCCTTCTGGTGGCCCATGACCACGCAGGGCTGGCCGTTGAAGCGCGCGAGTCCACCGACGATGGCCTTGTCGTCCGCGTAGGCGCGGTCTCCGTGCAGTTCCTGGAAATCGGTGAAGAGATGCTGGATGTAGTCCAGCGTGTAGGGCCGCTGCGGATGGCGCGCGACCTGCGAGATCTGCCACGGCTGCAGCTTGGCGTAGAGGTCGCGCGTCAGCGACTCGCTCTTCTTCTCCAGCCGCGCGATCTCGCCCGAGATGTCCACGGCAGGGTCGTCCTGCACGAAGCGCAGCTGCGCGATCTTTTCCTCGAGCTCGGCGATCGGCCGTTCGAACTCCAGAAAGGTGGTTTTCATCATCGCTGCCCCAGCATGTCCGGTTGCCGGCCGCGCCGCCCTTGGGCGTGCTTCTGGCCGTGAAACCCCGCATTGTAACCACAGCGGCACGCGCGACGCATGCACGGCGTGCGCGCCGGATATGACGACGGGCGCCCGAAGGCGCCCGCCGGCTGCTGTCCGTGGCGCCGCAGGCGGCGCCCCTGCTGGATCACTCGTTGTTGAACACGCCGAGCAGATGCAGCAGGCTGGTGAACAGGTTGTAGATCGACACGTACAGCGAGACGGTCGCCATGATGTAGTTGGTCTCGCCGCCGTGGATGATGTTGCTGGTCTCCCACAGGATGAAGCCCGACATCAGCAGCACGAACATCGCCGACACGGCCAGCGACAGCGCCGGCATCTGGAAGAACACCGCCGCCAGGCCGGCCAGGAAGGCGACCAGGATGCCGACCATCAGGAAGCCGCCCATGAAGGAGAAGTCCTTGCGCGAGGTCAGCGCGTAGCCGGACAGGCCGAGGAAGATCGCGGCCGTGCCGCCCATGGCCTGCATCACGATCTGGCTGCCGTTGGGCAGGGCGAGGTAGGCCGACAGGATCGGACCCAGCGTGTAGCCCATGAAGCCGGTCAGCGCGAACACCGCCAGGATGCCGGCCGAGCTGTTGCGCAGCTTGGTGACCAGGAACAGCAGGCCGAAGTAGCCCACCAGCGTCAGGATCAGGCCCGGATGCGGCAGGCCCAGCGCCATCGACATGCCCGCCGTCAGCGCCGAGAACGCCAGCGTCAGCGACAGCAGCACGTAGGTGTTGCGGATGACCTTGTTGGTGGCGAGAACCGAAGCCTGGCCGCGGCTGCCGGTAACGATGCGATCGATCATGTATGCGTTTCCTCCTGGGTTCTGGATTTCGTCTTCAGGCGCGGGGCGCGCCGTGTGCGTGAATCTGACCGGTCGATGATAACCGAGTTCCGCGCGTTCTCCAGCGCCGTTCAGGCCCCTGGCCGGCGCATGTGGATGACCAGCGCGATGCCGCCCAGCGTGGCCGCCGAGGCCAGCACCAGCCGCAGCGTCAGCGGCTCGGACAGCAGCGCCACGCCGCCCAGCGCCGCGATCACCGGCACCGACAGCTGCACCGTCGCCGCGGTCGTCGCGTTGAGCGCGCGCAGCGCGGCGTACCAGATCGCGTAGCCCATGCCCGAGGCCAGCGCGCCCGACAGCGCAGCCAGCACGCAGCCGCGCGGATCGAACTCCAGCCACGGCAGCGCCAGCGTGGCCGCGCCGGTGGCCAGCGGCACGCTGCGCACGAAGTTGCCGGCGGTCGTCGCCAGCGCATCGGCGTTGCCGCGCCCGAGCAGCGAATACACGCCCCAGGCCATGCCGGCGGCGATCATCAGCGCGCTCGGCAGGGGCGCCGGCGCGCTCGCGCCGGGCAGCAGCAGCGCCACCAGCCCGCCGATGGCCAGCACCAGACCCAGGCATTGCCACGCGCCGAGGCGCTCGCCGCGCCACAGGCCATGCAGGATCATCGTCGCCTGCACCGCACCGAACAGCAGCAGCGCGCCGGCCCCGGCGGACAGGCCCACGTAGGCGTAGGAGAAGGCGATGGCGTAGCCGAACAGCGCGAACGCGCCGGGCCAGTCGCCGTAGCGGCCGGCCGGGGGCTCGCTGCGCAGGCGCACGAGCAGCCACAGCACGATGGCACCGGAGAGCAGGCGGATGAAGGTGAAGCCGGCCGGGTCGATGGCCGTGTCGCGCAGCGCCAGGCGGCACAGCAGCGAGTTGGCCGCGAAGGCGGCCATGGCCAGAGCGGTCAGCGCGAGGATGCGGAACATGCGGACTCCGCGAAGATGAAGCGCCCTGTCCCGGATGCTATCATCCCGCCCCTGCGACGCAGGCGCCGGGCGCCGCCTCGACCTCGGCTGCGGCTGATGGTGCCGGGAGAGGGACTCGAACCCTCACGCTGTCGCCAGCGGCGGATTTTGAGTCCGCTGCGTCTACCGATTCCGCCATCCCGGCCGGGAAAGAGCGGCGTATTATCCATGCCCCCGCCGGGAGCGGCAACACGATGTCCCTGACGCTCGACGATTTCGATTACCCGCTTCCGCCCGAGCGGATCGCGCAGCAGCCGCTGGCCGACCGCAGCGCCAGCCGCCTGCTCCTGCTCGACGGCGACCGGCTCGAGGACCGGCTGTTCCGCGACCTTCCCGAACTGGTCGAACCGGGCGACCTGCTGGTGTTCAACGACACGCGCGTCATCCACGCGCGGCTCCACGGCCACAAGCGCGACACCGGCGGCCGCGTCGAGGTGCTGGTCGAACGCGCCGTCGGCACGCACGAGGCGCTGGCGCAGGTACGCGCGAGCAAGTCGCCTGGCGCCGGCGCCGTGCTGCGCCTGGCCGACGCCTTCGACGTGACCGTGCTCGGCCGCGTCGGCGAGTTCTTCCACCTGCGCTTTCCGGACGGCGAGGACCTGTTCGCGCTGCTCGAGCGCCACGGCAAGCTGCCGCTGCCGCCCTACATCGAGCGCGCCGCCGACGACACGGACGAGTCCCGCTACCAGACCGTCTATGCGCGCGCACCGGGCTCGGTGGCCGCGCCCACGGCCGGCCTGCACTTCGACGAGGCGCTGCTCGCCCGGCTGCGCGAGCGCGGCGCCGGCATCGCCTACATCACGCTGCACGTCGGCGCCGGCACCTTCCAGCCGGTGCGCACGCACAACGTGCTCGAACACCACATGCACCGCGAGCGCTACGTCATCCCCGCCGACACGGTCGAGGCCATCGCGCGCGCCCGGGCCGCCGGCCGGCGCGTGATCGCGGTCGGCACGACCAGCCTGCGCGCGCTCGAGGGCGCGGCGCAGGACGGCCCGCTCGCGGCCGGCTCGGGCGAGACGGCGCTGTTCATCCTGCCCGGCTTCCGCTTCCAGGTCGTCGACGCGCTGGTGACCAACTTCCACCTGCCGAAGTCGACGCTGCTGATGCTGGTCTCCGCGCTCGCCGGCATGGAACCCATCCGCCGCGCCTACGCCCACGCGGTGGCCCACGAATACCGATTCTTCAGCTACGGCGACGCCATGTTCATCGCCCACCGCAACGATGCAGTTTGAACTCCTCGCCACCCGCGGCGCCGCGCGCCGCGGCCGCCTGACGCTGGCCCACGGCACGGTCGAGACGCCGGTGTTCATGCCGGTCGGCACCTACGGCACCGTCAAGGCCATGACGCCGCGGATGCTGGCCGACACCGGCGCGCAGATCTGCCTGGGCAACACCTTCCACCTGTGGCTGCGCCCCGGCCTCGACGTGGTCGCCGCGCACGGCGGGCTGCACCGCTTCATGGGCTGGGACAGGCCCATCCTGACCGACTCGGGCGGCTTCCAGGTCTTCAGCCTGGGCGCGCTGCGCAAGATCTCGGAGGAAGGCGTGCGGTTCGCCTCGCCGATCGACGGCGCGCGGCTGTTCCTGACGCCGGAGGAATCGATGCGCATCCAGACCGTGCTCGATTCGGACATCGTCATGATCTTCGACGAATGCACGCCCTACCCCGCGACGCGCGACGAGGCCGCCGCCTCGATGCGGCTTTCGCTGCGCTGGGCGCGCCGCTCGCGCGACGCCTTCGACGCGCTCGGCAACCGCAACGCGCTGTTCGGCATCGTGCAGGGCGGCATGTACGAGGACCTGCGCGACGAGTCGCTGGCCGGGCTGGAGGCCATCGGCTTTCCCGGCTACGCGATCGGCGGTCTGTCGGTCGGCGAGCCCAAGGAGGACATGCGCCGCATCCTCGCCCACACCGCGCCGCGCCTGCCGGCCGACAAGCCGCGCTACCTGATGGGCGTCGGTACGCCCGAGGATCTCGTGGCCAGCGTGTGCGCCGGCATCGACATGTTCGACTGCGTGATGCCCACCCGCAACGCGCGCAACGGCTGGCTGTTCACGCGCTTTGGCGACGTCAAGATCAAGAACGCCGTCCACAAGGCCGACACCGGCCCGCTCGACGAAAGCTGCGACTGCTACACCTGCCGCAACTTCACCCGCGCCTACCTGCACCACCTGCACCGCACGGGCGAGATCCTCTCCAGCATGCTCAACACCGTGCACAACCTGCACTACTACCAGACACTGATGCGCGAGCTGCGCGAGGCCATCGCGACCGACACCCTGACGGCCTTCGTCGGGCGCTTCCACGCCGACCGCGCGCGGGGCGCCTGACCCCGGGTTTGCACCGACGTGTGGCGCAAACTCCTGTTGCTATAATGCCCCGTTCGACAACCTAACCCGGAGACGAGAGTGTTCATTTCCAACGCACATGCGCAGGCGGCCGGCGACGCCGCTGCCACCGGCGGCTTCATGGGTCTGCTGCCGCTGATCCTGATGTTCCTGATCCTGTGGTTCCTGATGATCCGCCCGCAGATGAAGCGCGCGAAGGAACACAAGGCCATGGTCGCCGCGCTGGCGAAGGGCGACGAGGTCATCACGCAGGGCGGCATGGCCGGTCGCATCTCCGATCTGGACGACACCTTCGTGCATCTCGAAGTGGCCGACAACGTCAACGTCGTGGTGCAACGCGCCGCCGTCGCCACCGTGCTGCCCAAGGGCACGCTGCGCGCCTGAACGACGCCTTCCCGCCGCGCCCATCCGGGCGCGGCCCTTCTTCCGGCGGCCCGCCCCGCCGCGCCCGTCACGAGCCCTGATCGCCCATGAACCGTTATCCGCTCTGGAAGAACATCCTGATCTGCCTGGTGCTGCTGTTCGGCGTCCTCTACACCGTTCCGAACTTCTACGGCGAAGTCCCGGCGGTCCAGGTGTCGAGCGGCAAGGCCACGGTACAGCTGGACAACGCGCTGATCCCGCGCCTGACCGAAACGCTGCGCTCGGCCGGACTGCCGCCGACCGCCACCTTCTCGGACGAACACAGCATCCGCTTCCGCTTCGACGGCACCGAGGAACAGCTGCGCGCCCGTGACGTGATCGAGCGCGCGCTCAACCCCGACCCGGCCGACCCGGCCTACATCGTCGCGCTCAACCTGCTGCCCGCGACGCCGAACTGGCTGACCGCGATCAACGCGCTGCCGATGTACCTGGGCCTGGACCTGCGCGGCGGCGTGCACTTCCTGCTCGAAGTCGACATGCCGGGCGCGGTCACGAACCGCCTCGAATCCACGGCCGGCGACCTGCGCACGCTGCTGCGCTCCGAGCGCATCCGCCACGCCGGCATCGCGCGCGAGGGCAACGGCGTCGTGCTCCGCTTCCGCGACGCCGCGCAGCGTGACGCCGCGCGCCGCGCCATCGCCGCCAACTCCAACGACCTGCAGCTGACCGACCGCGACCTCGGCGCCAACGACCTGCGCCTGGTCGCCACGCTGCTGCCGGCGGCCGAGCAGTCGATCCGCGAGTTCGCGATGACGCAGAACATCACGACGCTGCGCAACCGCATCAACGAACTGGGCGTAGCCGAACCCATCATCCAGCAGCAGGGCGCCGACCGCATCGTCGTGCAGCTGCCGGGCGTGCAGGACGTGGCGCGCGCCAAGGACATCCTGGGCCGCACGGCGACCCTCGAGATCCGCATGGTCGACGACACGCCGGGCGCGCTCGAGGACGCGCTCAACGGCCAGGTGCCGTTCGGCACCGAGCTCTACACCGAGCGTGGCGGCAACCCGCTGCTCGTGAAGAACGAGGTCGTGCTGACCGGCGACCGCCTGACCGACGCCCAGCCCGGCTTCGACGGCCAGACCAACGAACCGGCCGTGCATCTGACGCTGGATTCGGCCGGCGCGCGCATCTTCCGCGACGTCACGCGCGAGAACGTCGGCAAACGCATGGCCATCCTGCTGATCGAGAAGGGCCGCGGCGAGGTCGTCACCGCGCCGGTGATCCGCAGCGAGATCGGCGGCGGCCGCGTGCAGATCTCCGGCCGCATGACCGTCGAGGAAGCCAACAACGTCGCGCTGCTGCTGCGCGCCGGCAGCCTCGCCGCGCCGATGCAGATCATCGAGGAACGCACCGTCGGTCCGAGTCTCGGCGCCGAGAACATCGCCAAGGGCTTCAACTCGGTGCTGTGGGGCTTCGTCGCGATCGCGGTGTTCATGATCGTCTACTACACGCTGTTCGGCTTCGTGTCGGTGGTCGCGCTGGCGGCCAACCTGGGCCTGCTGATCGCGCTGCTGTCGCTGCTGCAGGCCACGCTGACGCTGCCGGGCATCGCCGCGATGGCGCTGACCATCGGCATGGCCATCGACGCCAACGTGCTGATCAACGAACGCATCCGCGAGGAGATCCGCGCCGGCTCGACGCCGCAGGCCGCCATCACGGCCGGCTACGAGCGCGCCTTCGACACCATCCTCGACGCCAACATCACGACGCTGATCGCCGGCGTGGCGCTGCTGGTGTTCGGCTCGGGTCCGGTGCGCGGCTTCGCCGTCGTGCACTGCCTGGGCATCCTGACCTCGATGTTCAGCGCCATCCTGGTCTCGCGCATGCTGGTGAACTTCATCTACGGCCGCCGTCGCAAGATCGACCGGCTGGCGATCGGCTGATCGCCCGGGGAAACGCACATGGAACTGTTCCGCATCAAGAACGACATCCCCTTCATGCGCCACGCGCTGAAGTTCAATGTCATCTCGCTCGTCACCTTCGTGCTGGCGGTGTTCTTCATCGCCACGCGCGGCCTGAACCTGTCGGTGGAATTCACCGGCGGCACGCTGATCGAGGTGCACTACCCCGAGCCGCCGCGCATCGAGGAGATCCGCCAGACCCTCACCGGCGCCGGCTATTCCGACGCCCAGGTGCAGAACTTCGGCAGCTCGCGCGACATCCTCGTCCGCCTGCCCAACCGCGACGACCTCGACACCGACCGCATCTCCGAGCGCGTGATCGAGACGCTGAAGGCCGTCGACGGCCCCGACCCCGAACTGCGCCGCGTCGAGTTCGTCGGCCCGCAGGTGGGCAAGGAGCTGGCCTCCGACGGCGGCATGGCGCTGCTGTTCGTCGTCATCGGCATGATGATCTACCTCGCGCTGCGCTTCGAATGGCGCTTCGCGCTCGCCGCCAGCATCGCCAACCTTCACGACGTGCTGATCATCATCGGCTTCTTCGCGCTGTTCCAGTGGGAGTTCTCGCTGTCGGTGCTGGCCGCCGTGCTGGCCGTGCTGGGCTACTCGGTCAACGAGACCGTGGTCATCTTCGACCGCGTGCGCGAGATCTTCAGGAAACGCCGCAACCTGACCACGCCGCAGGTCATCGACCAGGCGATCACGCGCACGATGTCGCGCACCGTCATCACGCACGGCAGCACCCTGATGGTCGTGCTGTCGATGCTGATCTTCGGCGGCGAGACGCTGTACTACTTCTCGCTGGCGCTGACCATCGGCATCCTGTTCGGCATCTACTCGTCGGTGCTGGTGTCGAGCCCGCTCGTGATGTGGCTGGGCGTCTCGCGCGAGCAGTTCATCAAGCCGAAGAAGGAAAAGGAAGAGGCCGTGGTCTGAGCCACCGGCCCGCTCCAGCGAAAAAGCCCCGCGACGCGGGGCTTTCGTTTTTCCGGGCCCGGAGGACCGGTCAGACCGCGAAGCGGTGCCTGACCCGCAGCGTCTCGCCGCGCTCGACCAGCCCGAACAGGCGGTCGATGTTGGGATGCTTGCCCGGATTGGCGCGCGCGTCCTCGGTATGCTCGGCGTACAGTTCCAGCCCCTTGCGCGCGGCCTCCGGCGTGATCGCGCCGTAGAGTTGCGCCAGATGGTTGTAGACCGCCAGCGAGCCGGCCTGGCCGGGCCTGTTCTCGATGGCCGCCACGACCTCGCCGGCCGCGCCGATCAGCTCGATGGCCTCCAGATGCGAGACCTTGGGCATCTGCTTCAGGTGGTCCGCAAAGCTCATGGCCCCTCCTCAGATGCGACGGGCCAGCTCGGCCGCCTTGCCGACGTAGCTCGACGGCGTCATCGCCAGCAGGCGCTGGCGCTCGGCCTCGGGGATGGCCAGGCCGCGGATGAACGCGTGCAGCGCCTCGCGCGTGATGCCCTTGCCGCGCGTCATGTCCTTGAGCTGCTCGTACGGGTTCTCGATGCCGAAGCGGCGCATCACGGTCTGCACCGGCTCGGCCAGCACTTCCCAGCACTCCTCCAGATCGGCCGCCAGCCGCGCCGGATCGGCCTCCAGCTTGCCGATGCCGCGCATCATGCTGTCGAGCGCCAGCACCGTGTGGCCGAAGGCCACGCCCATGTTGCGCAGCACGGTCGAATCGGTGAGGTCGCGCTGCATGCGCGAGACCGGCAGCTTCTCCGAGAAGTGGCGCAGCACCGCGTTGGCCACGCCGAAGTTGCCCTCGGCGTTCTCGAAGTCGATCGGATTGACCTTGTGCGGCATCGTCGACGAGCCGACCTCGCCCTCCTTGAGCTTCTGCTTGAAGTAGCCGAAGGAGATGTACATCCAGATGTCGCGGCAGGCGTCGATCAGCACCGTGTTGCAGCGCGCGATCGCGTCGAACAGCTCGGCCATCGCGTCATGCGGCTCGATCTGGATCGTGTACGGGTTGAACTCCAGCCCCAGCGACTCGATGAAGCGGCGGTTGAAGCCCTCCCAGTCGAACTCGGGCCATGCCGACAGGTGCGCGTTGTAGTTGCCCACCGCGCCGTTGAACTTGGCCGTCAGCGACACCCCGGCAATCGCCGCGCGCGCGCGCTGCAGGCGGGCGACGATGTTCGCCAGCTCCTTGCCCAGGGTCGTCGGACTGGCCGGCTGCCCGTGCGTGCGCGACAGCATCGGCACGTCCGCCAGCGCGTGCGCGTGCGCGCGCAGCGCGCCGATCACGCCATCGAGCGCGGGCAGCAGCACGCCGTCGCGCCCTTCACGCAGCATCAGCGCGTGCGAGGTGTTGTTGATGTCTTCCGAGGTGCAGGCGAAGTGGATGAACTCCGATACCTTCATCACCTCGGCGTTGTGCGCGAGCCGGCCCTTGAGCCAGTACTCCATCGCCTTCACGTCGTGGTTGGTCCGCGCCTCGATGCCCTTCACCGCGTCGCTGTCGGCGGTCGAGAACCGCGCGATCACGTCGTCGAGCTCGCGCACGGCCTGCGGCGAGAATGCCGGAATCTCCGCCAGCGCGCCCTCGGCGGCCAGCGCCTTGAGCCATTCGATCTCGACCCGGACCCGGTTACGGATCAGGCCGTGTTCGGAGAAATGCTCGCGCAACGCGGCCAGACGGGCCTCGTAGCGCCCATCGAGCGGCGACAGGGCGGTAAGCGGGGTAACGGACATGACGGCGGTTCCGGAAAAAGCTGCTATTTTACCGCCCATTCACCCACTTTCGGCACCCGTCGGTCCGCCGGCGCCCGCTTCACGGATCCGCATGACCCAAGCCCTCACCTACTCGATCGAAGTCTCGGTCACCCCCGAATACCTGCCCGACCAGTCCAGCCCCGAGGCTCGACGCCACGCCTTCGCCTACCACGTCACCCTCACCAACACCGGCACCGTTCCCGCCCGCCTGCTGCGCCGCCACTGGATCATCACCGACGGCAGCGGCCACGTCGAAGAGGTGCGCGGCGACGGCGTCGTCGGCCAGCAACCCCTGCTCGCCCCCGGTGAGCAATACCACTACACCAGCAGCGCCGTGCTCGAAACCCCGGTCGGCAGCATGCGCGGCAGCTATCAGATGCAAGCCGCCGACGGACATCACTTCGACGCACTCATCCCGGTGTTCACGCTTGCAGCGCCGAGAGCATTGAACTGAAACATTCAGTCCGACGTAAACAGAAAAACGGGCGCCAAAGCGCCCGTTTCTGCTTCAATCCGTCCAGTGAAATAGGGGACAGACGGGTGTTCGGGTTGTCCGTGCCCTTGGCGTAGGCCAGCTCGTCGTCGCCATCCGCGTCGTTGCCGGCCTGGTTCGTGAACGAGGCCTCGACCGTGAACCCGCCCAGGTTCGGCGAGGTGTACAGGATCGCGTTGTCGAGACGGGTCTGCAGCGACAGGATGTTCTGCACGCTGCCCACGCCCGCCGCGCCGAACGGATCGAGGCTGGCGACGAGCTCGCGCACCGGGTTGAAGTCGCGGCCGAGACGGATCTTGCCGAAGTCGCCCTGGACGCCGACGAAGGCCTGACGGTTGTACGGCTGCGAGGACACGTCGGGGAACAGCCCCTGCTCGATCTGGAAGAAGACCTTCAGGCCGTTGCCGAGATCCTCGGTACCGCGGAAACCGATGCGGCTCGGGGCCTGGTTGCCGGAAACGATGGCGTTGCGCGACTTGTCGGCGGCCGGGGCCCAGGTCGAATCGAACCTGGAGCTGCCATGGCGGGCAAAGCCCAGATCCATGACGCCGTAGATCTGCTCGTTGGACTGCGCGAACGCCGGGGCCGACACCAGACCGGCCACCGCCAGCGCGATGAACTTGCTCTTCATTCAAACTCCTCTGGATTCAATCAGGGCCGGGCTCTCCGGCCCGTTCGCCCCTTCTCGGGGAGCCGCGATACTGCAAAATGTCATGCACGCGCGCAAGCCCCGAAGGCCAAGTCGCGGCCAAGGCGTTGCAAGCCCGCGCGGGAAGCAGGGGAAGAAAGACGGAAAGCCCGCCGTGGCGGACGAAGACAGCCTGCGGACGGCCCTCGGCCGCAGGACGCGGAAAAAAGAAAACGGGCGCCGAAGCGCCCGTTTTTTCTTCAGACCGTCCGGAGACGATCAGAAGTTGTGGCGCAGGCCAACGGCAACGCCGCTGGTGAGACGCGCAACACCGGCTCCAAGAGTGGCTTCGTTGGCGATCGTCGTCGGATTGACGGCACGATCTACACCAAAGAAGCCTTCAGCATCGGAGTTGGTGCTGACTTTCGAGTACGTGGCATACACGGCCGTACGCTTGGACAGGCTGTGCAGGTAACCAACGGCAAACTGTTTGGCTTTGGCGCTGTCGAATTTCGTCTGGTTGTACGAAGCCAGGACCTTGCCGTTCTCCGAAACCGGAATCACGCCGGCCAGCATCCAGCTCTTGGTTTTTTCGTTCAGAGCATCGAACTTGGTCTGCGAGTAGCCCAGACGCAGATCAACGACACCGAAGTCATAGCTACCACCC
>Ga0182792_1000448_pt1 | contig 39363 bp, 38 predicted proteins | sample Passage237B_FD_130497 | JGI IMG/M metagenome (GOLD analysis project Ga0182792, IMG submission 130497) | Cellulose adapted compost microbial communities from Newby Island Compost Facility, Milpitas, CA, USA - Passage2 37B (version 2) (version 2) ...
TTAGCGAAACAAAAAATGCTGCAGGACATTCCACCCGCAGCATAAAAAATTAATCCTGACCCTATAAAACTTCAAATAAAAAATCCTCAAACTGTCAGATCATATACTAAGCAGAACAAGTAAATGCCCAAAATTCGGGATGAATGCAACAGTATTGAATTTTTAAAGTCCTCACTTTTCGGCATTTGGGAGATATTTTTAGTATTTTTGCATCCATGAAATTTTTCGCTTTTATAATGGCTGTTCTCGTCCTGGCACTTAGCTGTTTGCCTTGCGCCGATACCGATGCCGTTATAAAAGAAGGAAAAGCAAAGATAGAGTTGACTAAATCTCCTACACAGCAGGAAGACCACGAAGATGCCTGTTCCCCGTTTTGCCAATGCACCTGTTGTGCTGGTTTTTCCATTAACCATGTGATACAACAAGTTGTTGTTCTGTCTCCTGAGCATACGAGTCATACAACCAGCCCTTATACTGGTTCCGTCATAGAAGTTTCTCTACCTATCTGGCAACCACCGCAATTAGTCTAGGCCGTCGCTCATTGTGATAGTAAGCAACTCCTGCTATAAACTATCTATTCCGACATTCAAATACTGACATTGCCAACAAAGTCAAAGGGTAAAAAAGCCAAAAGGCTCAAACGACCATTGGCTTTTACCATCATTAAAATCGTATTTACAGTGATTTGCTGTGTAATGCTCATAGCAGCCCTGGTTGCACGCATAATGGCCTATTACCGGCACACTACTCAACATTAATGATATGTTCGATAGAATCATCAAATTTTCCATTCATAACAAGCTTATTATTGGAGCACTTACCCTTGCACTTATCGTATGGGGTATCTATTCCCTTACCCGGCTTCCGCTGGACGCTGTGCCAGATATTACTAATAACCAGGTGCAAATCATTACCCAGGCCCCAAACTTAGGCGCCCAGGAAGTAGAGCAATATGTAACCGCACCCATAGAGCTGGCGATGGCTAATATCGCCGATGTAATCGAACGGCGCTCGATCAGCCGGTCGGGCATTTCAGTCATTACCATCGTTTTCAGGGATAATACAGATGTATACTGGGCAAGGCAGCAGGTTAGCGAGCGGCTGCGCGAGGCAGAAGCCATTATTCCGAAAGGCATGGGCGAAACGACCCTGGCACCTATCTCAACGGGGCTCGGAGAAATTTACCAATATGTACTTCATACCCAAAAGGGGTACGAAAAGAAGTATTCGGCAATGGATCTGCGCACCATGCAGGATTGGATCGTCCGCACACAACTGGCAGGCACCGAAGGGGTGGCCGAGGTGAGCGGTTGGGGTGGCTTTGTGAAGCAGTATGAAATTGCACTTGACAATGAAAAGCTGAACGCCCAAAATATCACTATTCCAGAGATTTTTGAGGCGCTGGAAAATAACAACGAAAACACTGGCGGAAGTTATATTGAACAGCGCAGCAACAGTTATTTCATACGAGGATTAGGACAGGTAAAGTCCTTAACTGACATAGAAAAAATCGTCGTTAAAAATGTGAACGGCATCCCTATACTGATTCGTGATATTGCCAAAGTACAGTATGGCAGCGCGACCCGTTATGGTGCAGTAACCCGCAATGGTGAAGGGGAAGCAGTGGCTGGCATTACCCTTATGTTAAAAGGCGAAAATTTTAATCAGGTCATCGAGCGGGTAAAGGAGCGAATGAAGCAAATCCAAAAATCACTGCCTGAAGGTGTGGTTATAGAGCCATTTATCGATAGAACAGAACTGGTAGACAGGGCGATCGGAACAGTCAAAACCAACCTCATTGAAGGCGCATTGATCGTGATTGGAGTGTTAGTGCTGTTATTGGGAAATCTCCGGGCCGGATTATTGGTAGCCTCAGTTATTCCACTGGCCATGCTGTTTGCCTTCGGCATGATGCGCGCATTTAATGTGTCTGGTAACTTAATGAGCTTAGGTGCTATCGACTTTGGGTTAATTGTAGATGGTGCAGTTATAATCGTTGAAGCCATAATCTTCAGGCTAACAGAAAGTGGTGTATTAGCAGGCATGCCCAGACTGAATCAAAAGCAAATGGATGAACAGGTTTATACTGCTGCTTCAAAAATCAGAAATAGTGCTGCCTTTGGTGAAATAATCATTCTGATAGTTTATCTACCGTTATTTGCCCTGGTAGGCATTGAGGGAAAAATGTTCCGACCAATGGCCCAAACCGTGGTCTTTGCTATCCTGGGTGCCTTCATTCTTTCCCTTACCTACGTACCGATGATGAGTGCGCTGGTATTAAGTAAATCAACTAAGCACAAAAGGAATATTTCAGATAGGATCATGACTTTCCTGCACCGTATTTATGAACCTGCACTGAGAGCCGTATTAAAATGGAAGCTTGTTACTGTGCTTCTTGCCTTTGCGCTGTTTGTTGCTAGTCTATTTGTTTTCAACCGCCTGGGTGGAGAGTTTATTCCGACACTGGAGGAAGGTGATCTCACTGTTGAAATCTCCATGATGCAGGGTACATCTTTAACTCAGGTAGTCGAAACATTCACTAAAGTAGAGAAGATTCTAAAAGATAAATTTCCGGAAGTAAAACAGGTGGTTACCCGCATAGGAAGCGCAGAAATTCCTACCGACCCGATGCCTATAGAAAGAGCCGACATGATGGTGGCCATGCAACCCAAAGAAAAATGGACGACCACCGACAACCGTGAAGAAATGATGGAAGCTATGGAGGAAGCAATTTCTGTGATACCGGGCATAAACGTTGAAATTACCCAACCTATGCAAATGCGTTTCAACGAACTGATGACAGGTATACGGCAGGATGTAGCTATAAAGATTTATGGTGATGACCTGGATATATTGACGCAGCAGGCAGAAAAAATAGCCGGATTGATTGCGCCGGTAAAGGGTGTTAGCGAACCATTGGTGGAGAAAGTTTCCGGTCTTCCACAAGTAACAGTAACATACGATAGAGATAAAATGGCCCAATACGGTTTAAGTATTAGTGAGGTGAATACCTTATTACGTACAGCATTCGCCGGTAACGTAGCAGGTGTTGTGTTTGAAGGCGAGAAACGCTTTGATATGGTTGTGCGACTGCAAAGGGATCTAAGGGAAAACATCATCAACATAGAAAATCTTTACATTTCGCTTCCTTCAGGAAACAGAGTTCCGCTTAACCAGGTGGCGACGGTTGAATTTAAAGAAGCACCGGCGCAAATATCCAGGGAGGACGGCAAGCGACGTATATATGTAGGGTTTAACGTTCGCGGACGAGACGTTGAAAGCACCGTAAATGATATTGCTCAAATATTAGCAAAAAACGTAAAACTGCCATCTGGTTATTACACGACGTATGGCGGACAATTTCAAAATCTTAATGAAGCGAAACAACGTTTATCAGTAGCAGTTCCCTTGTCGCTGTTGTTGATACTGGCATTACTGTTCTTCACTTTTCATTCACTGCCCCAAACTTTACTGATATTTACTGCGGTTCCTTTATCAGCTATTGGCGGTGTATTCGCCCTGCTGTTGAGAGGAATGCCCTTCAGTATATCAGCAGGCGTTGGCTTTATTGCTTTGTTTGGGGTTGCGGTACTCAACGGTATCGTATTGATCGGATATTTTAACCAGTTAAAAAACGAAGGAATGACAGATATTTATCAACGGGTAATGGAAGGGACGAAAGTTCGCCTCAGACCTGTTATTCTTACCGCTGCAGTAGCATCGCTTGGATTTTTACCGATGGCATTATCTAATAATGCTGGGGCCGAAGTGCAAAAGCCGTTGGCCACCGTGGTAATCGGCGGGTTGATTACTGCTACCTTACTTACATTGTTTGTTTTACCGAGTTTGTATATACTGTTTTCAGGTAAAAAGAACAGAGGAAGAGTAACGCCAGGTACCGCAACCATTCTACTGTTAATACCTGCGTTAATGGCTCTGCCAACAAACGCTCGATCTCAAAATGCACCCAATCAGGTTAATCAATATATACAGGCAGCACGTCAAAATAACCTGCGATTGAATACTGCATCTCTTGAAATCAGGCAAAGTACAGCCTTACAACAGTCGGCATTTGATCCTGGCAAAACAAACCTTACAGTCACGCAGGACCCGACCAGCGGAGGAAATATTGACAATTCAATAGGTATCTCTCAAAGCTTTGCTTTACCAGGCTTCTATAGAAGTCAGAAAAATGTCTACAAAGCGCAAACCAAGTTGGCTGAACAGTCAAGAGTCATAACCGATGCTGAAATTGTAAGGGATGTAAAAATCAATTATTACAATTACGTATACATATTGGACAAGATCAAGGTGTTAAACTATCTCGATAGTGTGTACAGTGACTTTGCAAAAAAGGCTGAAATCAGGCAGCGAACCGGTGAAACTTCAAACCTTGAAAAACTGACCGCCCAAAATAAGTACCAGGAGATCCTTTTACAGAAAAAAGAAGCGTTAGCCGATCTTAGTGTATATGAACTGGCCCTGCAGCAGCTCACCAATTCCAGCCAGCCATTGCTGATTCAGGATTCGACGCTGCCCGTACTTGATGGTATTAATTTAACAGATACGGTTGCAAACAATCCAGTTATCGATTATCACCGGCAAAATATAAACGTAGCGAGCGCAAGAACGCGGCTCGAAAAATTGAGGATGCTGCCAGAACTTACACTCGCTTATAATCATCAACTGGTCATCTCAGGATTTAATCCGGGCGATATTGACAGAAAGTACTTTCCAGGAACACGAATTGGTGGTTTCCAGGTCGGCGTTGGGCTTCCATTATTTACCAGTTCTTACAAAGCAAGAATCAATGCTGAACGCATCGGTGCTTCAGTCGCCGCTTCGCAATTAAGAACTGCAGAGTTGGAACTACGAACGGAATGGCGGCAAACCTATCAGCAATATCTAAAACATAAACAAACTATAGAATACTATCAAACGACCGGTTTAGCACTGGCCAGCGAACAAATCCGGGTCGCTCAATTCGCTTTTAGCAAAGGAGAAATCGGGTATGTGGAATTTATTCAAAACATTACCCTGGCCACGCAAAGCAGGTTGAACTATTTATCGGCATTAAGCCAATATAATGCTGCGGTGATTCACCTGCAATTTTTACGAGGAAATCAATAATTATAGACTTTGAAAATATCAGGCAATGAAAATTAACTTATATACCTGCTTATTCATATTAGCAGGCAGTTTAATGGCCACACAACTTGCCTCATGCGGCAATACAAAGAGCGAAGGTTCTGAAAATATAGCCACGGCAGATAGTTCGGAACATCAAGGCGATCATACTGAGTTGATTGAGTTAACTGCAAAGCAGATAAATGCCGTAGGCATACAAACAGGACCGGTAGAACAAAAAAATCTGAATGCTGTTATCAAATCAAGCGGGCAACTGGCAGTACCGCCACAGAATAAGGCGGAAGTAAATGTATTAATGGGCGGCATTATAAGAAAAATAAACGTACTCGAAGGTCAGGCTGTAAAAAGAGGTCAGGTTTTGGTTTTGCTCGAAAACACCGATTTTGTAAAACTTCAGGAGGAATATCTTACCCTGACAAATTCCTTTTCTTTCACGGAAAACGAATTAACCCGTCAGAAGGAATTGAATGAAGCAAAGGCTGGCACAGGCAAGAACCTCCAGCAAGCACAGGCCAATTATAACGCACAGAGAGCAAGGATTTCTACAATGGAAAGGCAGTTACAACAATTGGGCATCAATCCCACACGAGTAGCCCAAGGCAATATTATTTCTCAGGTAGCTGTAACAGCGCCGATCAGCGGCACCGTAGGTCATATAGCTGTTAATACCGGTACTTATGCCGAAACGTCTAAACCGCTAATGGAAATTATTGACAACTCGCAAATTCACTGCGACCTGGTTGTATATGAAAAGGACCTGTTCAAAGTAAAAATAGGCCAGAAAGTAAATTTCACCCTTACCAATCAAAACAACCAGCAGATCCAGGGCGAGATTTATGGCGTAAACAAATCATTTGAGGATGATAGCAAAGGCATCATCGTACATGCAGTTATAAAAAATGCAGGCAGACATAACCTCATACCCGGCATGTATGTTACGGCTTTAATTGACATCGGCAACCAGCTTACGCCTGCCGTACCAGCAGATGCAGTGGTAAGGTCGGAAGGAAAAGACTACATATACCTTGTTGCCGAAGAAGGGGCAGAAAGACATTCTGAAGAAAAAGAAGCGAAACCGGATTCTACTCACGAGGAACATATTGCCTTTAAGAAGGTCGAAGTAGTAACCGGTGTAGCTGAACTAGGGTATGTACAGATCAATGCATTGGAAGAGCTGCCTGAAAATGTAAAGATTGTGACCAAAGGAGCCTTTTACTTGCTCAGCAAGGAAAAAGCTACCGGCCACGATGATCATTAATCAAAAAATTGCTATGGCACCAAATGATTACATACCTGCCTTACGCTTTCATTGGCTAACCAATATGTATGATTGGTTGATAAGAAACTTCATGCCTGAAAAAGAATACAAGGCAAGAGTAATACAGGAGGCTATACAATCAGGTGAAGAAAGAGTACTTGACTTTGGTATGGGTACAGGAACTTTGTCATTGATGCTTAAAAGAACTCGCCCTGATACAACTGTAACAGGAATAGACGTTGATGCAAAAATAATAGGGATTGCCAGAAGGAAATTTGCTGAACACAATACCGATATAGATATAGTGCAGTATAACGGCAAAGATTTTCCAGCATTTGACGAGCCTTTTAATAGTGTGATTTCAAGTCTGGTATTTCATCATCTTTCCGATAAACAAAAGGTAACTATTCTTAAATCGCTTTACCACCATTTGCAACCGGGAGGGTTAATAGTAATTGCAGATTGGGGGAAGCCAACCGGCACCGGCCAGCGGTTGTTGTTTTACATTGTTCAACTGCTAGATGGATTTCGAACCACGCAGAGCAGTGTTGACGGCAAGTTTCCGGAGATGATGAAACAGGCAGGTTTCAAAACTATTACGGAGGTGGGCGTTTATGGAACGATTCTGGGCACCTTAAGAATTTTTAAATCTAAAAAATTGTGAGTCAGATTATAATTGGAAGTTTATTGATCAGCGTATTGCACGCACTTATACCAAGCCACTGGCTGCCGGTGCTTGCCATAGGAAAGAAAGAACAATGGAGCCTGTCCGAAACATCGCGCATAACTTTTATTGCCGGATCAGCGCATGTGGTCAGTACTATTGCCATTGGTATTTTATTGGGATTGATCGGAAAGGAACTTGCACTCGAACTCGAAAGCTTTACCAGAATAATCGCTCCATCCATACTGATCCTAATGGGCATTTACTTTTTGAACCAACATTACCATCATCATCATTTTCAAGTTGACAAACAGAATATCCAACGAAAAACGAAACGCAGTATCATTACCGCACTGTTAATTGCCATGTTCCTTTCGCCTTGTATGGAAATAGAGGGCTATTTTTTACTGGCAGGAAGTAAAGGTTGGCCGTTGGTATTATTAATTAGCGGCCTGTATGCCGTGATAACCATTAGCGGAATGCTTATTTGGATTAGGATAGTATACAAAGGGATATTAAAACTAAACTGGCATAAATGGGAGCATAATGCCGGGATCATTACAGGTCTTGTATTGATTGCCACAGGAATCATCACATTTTTTATACACTAATTCTTGTATTTATATGACACAAGGTGATAACAAGGAAAAGAACTTAGCCCTGGATGAATTATCAAAGATTGCCAATAACTCGGAAGAAAAGGCGCATGCCGAACATGATGGGCATGACCATTCAGAAGCAGCAGGAACAGATCACGATGAAACAGGCTGGAAAGCACATTGGGATTTATTATTAGCCCTTGGCATTTTGATAGTTCTGCTCGTACTCGAATACGGCTTCCGCATTGCACTACCGAAATGGCCTGCGCTGATCATAAATCTTGTAGCTTATCTGTTGGCAGGAAGAAAAGTTCTTAACCTCGCTTTTCGAAAATCGAAACGTGGGGATGTGTTCAATGAATTTGTTTTGATGAGCGTCGCTACCATCGGCGCATTTGTTATCGGAGAATATGAAGAAGGCGTAGCGGTGATGGTATTTTATCAAATCGGCGAATGGTTTCAGGATGCTGCTGTAAACAGGGCGAAGCGCAGCATAAAAGCGCTACTCGATATCAGGCCTGACGAAGTAACTGTTATTAGAAATGAACGAGAGGAGGTAGTCAACCCTTCGGCGGTTAAAACCGGGGAGGTTATCCGCATAAAACCGGGTGAGAAAGTGGCACTGGATGGTGAATTATTGTCAACAAACGCATCATTCAATACAGCAGCGCTAACGGGCGAAAGCAAGCCGGATACCAAGTATACTGGAGAAACGATTCTTGCAGGAATGATCAATCTGAATACGGTTGCTGAAGTAAAAGTAAACGCATTGTTTAAAGATAGTAAACTCAGCCAGATCCTTACAATGGTGCAAGACGCAACTGCCCGAAAATCGCAAACCCAACTATTCATTTCCCGGTTTGCGAAAGTGTATACACCCATTGTATTTTTCCTGGCTGTTGCAGTTTGCTTTGCTCCTTATTTAATTGTCGAGGATTATAATTTCCAAACATGGTTCTATAGGGCCCTCGTATTTCTGGTAATTAGTTGCCCCTGTGCGCTGGTCGTGTCTATTCCATTAGGTTATTTTGGTGGTATTGGACTGGCTTCGAGGAATGGGATATTGTTCAAAGGTGGCAACTTTCTGGATGTCATGACAAAGATAAATACCATCGTCATGGATAAAACCGGAACGCTTACCAAAGGTGTCTTCAAAGTGCAAGAGGTAGTGGCGGAGAATATGGATAAAAACGAGTTGGTTAAAATAACCGCGGCCCTGGAGAAAAATTCAACCCATCCTGTCGGCAGGGCTATTGTTGAATATGCGCCAAAAGATTTTGAAAAGATGCAAGTTACGGGCGTTGAAGAAATCGCAGGTCATGGCCTCAAAGGGATTGTTCAGGATAAAGAAACTCTTGCTGGAAACTTGAAATTGCTTAAAAAGTTCGATATTACCTACCCCTCAAATATTGAAACATTAACAGACACTGTGGTGGTAGTAGCTATCAACGGCAAGTATAGTGGATACATTACCATTGCTGATGAAATTAAAGAAGATGCTGCGCAAGCCATTAAATCAATGCATGACTTGAATATTCAGACGGTAATGCTTTCCGGCGACAAACAAAGCGTGGTAGATACCGTGGCTCGTAAAATAGGTATAGATAAGGCATTTGGCGATTTGCTACCTGAAGGAAAAGTAGAAAAAGTTCAGGCGCTAAAAAATGAAGGCAGAAAAATAGCTTTTGCAGGTGATGGGGTTAATGATGCGCCGGTTGTGGCGCTGGCAGACGCGGGTATAGCAATGGGCGGATTGGGGAGCGATGCAACAATCGAAACAGCCGATGTGGTAATCCAAAACGATCAGCCTTCAAAAATTGTATCTGCCATAAAAGCGGGGAATATCACTCGAAAAATTGTATGGCAAAATATTATTGTGGCAATGGTGGTTAAAGTGTTTGTATTGATCTTAGGTGCAGGTGGTGTAGCAACACTTTGGGAAGCTGTCATTGCCGATGTTGGTGTGGCGCTGCTTGCGATCCTTAATGCAGTCAGGATCCAAAAAATGAATATATAGTCAAACAAACCTTAATTATATGAAAGAGATCGCCAACAAGAGAATGTATACCGTTCTCGCAGCCTTGCTGTTCACCGTTGGACTCCTCACAGTTGGCTTCTTCTCGTTTGGCGCCTGGACAACGTTTATTTTTGCATCTGGCTTTTTGGGCGGCTTCATTATTTGGCTATTTATGCCCAATAATGCCCCGTTCCGATCGTTCAAACTGCCGTACTGGCTAACTTTCGCGGCATTTATCCTTCTACATAGAGTTGAAGAATTTGTTTTTAAATTTCAGGAACAACTTTCTTCAATTACGGGCAATCCGGTCCCGGACATTAAATCACCCGCGTTGATCATCCTCGTGTTGGCTGCTGTTGGAGGATGGTTGTTTATTCCCTATTTAACGACGAAAAAGTATGCATTTGGATACTATTTAGCGTGGACGTTCTTTGCGGCAATGGGAATTACCGAACTGGCACATTTCATCTTTCCACTGTTTTGGAACAAGCCATACGGTTACTTTCCCGGAATGGCAAGCGTTCTGGTACTTGCCCCGCTAGCCTGGTGGGGCATGTGGCGGCTTTCAAAAAAAGAAATCTAGTATAATTCATTAATATTCAGCTCCATACTTCTCATCCATTCGTAAGCGTGCGCGAAAAGTCCTTTGGCTTTCAAGCGATTTATTTGGCCAACTCGTAGAAAAGAATTAGACTTGAACAACAATAAATTTAGACACGCCTAAAAAATGAATGCGCATATACCTAAAACATGGAAGGTTACGGCTGGCCTGCTTGTAGTTGTGCTTTTTTGTATTGCTTGTGAAAAGCTGCTGCCGAAAACTCCTAAAGATGACGCCGTGCTCGATGGCCCAATAGAAGGATTGACAACTGAGCAAATGGCTCAGTTCATACGTGGCGATATAGCCTTCAATGACGAGATATTTACCGCTGAGACCGGTCTGGGACCGCTATTTGTTGCTACTTCATGCGGCACCTGCCATGCCGGTGATGGCAAAGGACATCCGTTTACCACCTTAACCCGTTTTGGTCAGACGGACAGTACCGGCAATAAGTTCCTCCATGTAGGTGGCCCGCAACTACAAAACAGGGCTACTTACAACTATTTGCCTGAAGCGATACCTGCAGGAGCCACATTCTCGAAATTTACTCCACCGGCTAATACCGGTTTAGGATTACTGGACGCCGTTTCAGATGAAGACCTGCTGGCATTAAGTGATCCAAATGATGCAAATGGTGATGGAATATCGGGCCGCCCTAACTGGGTTGAAATTCCATCTTACCTGGGGGCGAAGCCTAATAGTATAACGCAAGCTGGAAAATACCTTGGCCGGTTCGGTAAAAAAGCGGCAGCATACGATCTGTTTCATCAAACAGTGAATGCCTACAATCAGGATATTGGTATTGCGTCTACTTATGAACCTTACGATACCTATAGCCATCACGAAATAGATCCTGAAATATCGAATCAAACGGTCATCGATGTGGTAGCTTATTTGAAAATGCTGAAAGCGCCAATACAAAGAAATGCCAGCAACTCCGATATAGTTGCAGGTAAAAATACTTTTATTCAAATCAGTTGCTCCAAATGCCATGTGCCGGAGATGAAAACCGGTAGTTCGGCGATTGCTGCCTTGTCCAACAAAACATTTTCGCCATATTCGGATTTACTACTGCATGATATGGGACCTGGCTTAGATGACGGCTATACCGAGGGAACAGCAACTACAGCGGAGTGGAGAACACCACCGCTTTGGGGTTTAGGGTTATCCAAAAATTCACAGGGAGGCCAGTATTTTCTACTACATGATGGCCGGGCAACGAGCATCGAGGAAGCCATACAACTGCATGGAGGTGAAGCGCAGCAAAGCAAAAACAGCTATCAGCAGTTAACTGCCTCGGAAAAGGCGGCACTCATCAAGTTTCTTGAATCACTATAACAACGCTATGAAAAGAAGGGATTTTATTGTCACTGGCTGTCACGCCTGTTTATCGGCCACTATTGTAAGTGGTTTGTTTGCTTCCTGTTCGTCGGTTAAACACGCTTCTGGAAAGCTAAACAACGACGGATTGTTGGTAGATACAGATGAATTTAAGGAGAAAGGGAAATCATCCTACCGCCCCTATATTCTTGTCCGTCACGAAGAATTGAAGTTTCCGATCTGTATTTACAGGTTCAGTGATACCGACTATTCCGCGTTGTGGATGCAGTGTGCGCACCAGGGCGCTGAGGTACAGGTTGCCGGTAGCTATCTTCAATGCCCGGCTCACGGAAGCGAGTATGATAACAGAGGCCATGTTACCAATGGCCCGGCAACAAGGGATCTTAGAACCTTTCCGGTTACCGTTTCAAACAATCAACTATTTATTGATCTTAGAAAAAAATGAAAAAATATTTACTAAATACCTTTTATATTTTTTTGGCCAGTACGGTGTATGCGCAAATTGACCCTGATCTATTGCGTCGTATCCCTTCTAAAAATGATTCACTGGCATTGAATATGGACGCAGTATATAACCGCCCATTTTTACAGGTAAGCAAATTACCTGTGGCTTTGGGTGGATATGTAGAAGGAAACTATCAATATTTGAGTGAGAACGGAATAACCGAAGGCCATCAATTCCAGATGAGACGCCTTACACTCTTTATTTCATCGTCCATTTATAAACGAATTAAATTTCTAACTGAAATAGAATTCGAAGATGGAACAAAAGAGATCAATATAGAATTTGCATCGGTGGACTTGGAGTTTGCACCGCTATTCAATCTGCGGGGTGGAATAGTTATGAACCCCATTGGTGCTTTTAATCAAAACCACGACGGTCCCAAATGGGAATTTGTTGACAGGCCCGTTGCTGCTACTCAAATGTTACCGGCCACCTGGAGCAATGTGGGTTTCGGCATATACGGGAAAAAATATACCACTGATTGGGTCTACGCTTATGAGGCTTATTTAACAAACGGGTTCGATGACAAGATAATTGCTAATGCGGAAAACAGAACATTCTTGCCAGCTACTAAGGACAACAAAGACCGTTTCGAAGAAAGTTTTAACGGTATTCCGCTAATTACAGGGAAGGCAGCAGTGAGAAATCGCCATATAGGCGAGTTGGGAGTATCTTATATGGGCGGGGTTTATAACAAATTTGAAGTAGACGGATTAACGATTGACAGAAAAAGACGGGTAGATGTGATGGCAGTTGACTTCAATACCACCCTGCCAACGAATACTTACATCAATGGGGAGTGGGCGTGGGTTAATGTAAATATCCCTGATACCTATACTGAACAATTTGGTCGAAAACAACAAGGCGGTTTTATCGACTTCGTGCAACCCGTACTTAAAAAGCCTATGTTTGGATTTGAAGATGCTGTTTTAAATATTGCAGCGCGATTCGAATACGTAGATTGGAACAATGGCAGTTTTAAATCGACCGGTGACAAAATAGCTGATGAACTATTTTCCGTTGTTCCAGCGGTTAGTTGGCGACCTACACCACAGACCGTAATTCGTTTTAATTATCGATACAACTGGCAAAAAGATATCTTAGGCAATCCACCTTCAAAGCTGGCCGGATTTCAGTTTGGGTTTTCAACGTATTTTTAGAAAGGTTATTACGCGGGACGGATAACGACTCCGAGAATTGTTGTAAAGCATGCTGGCAACGAAAACAAGGTACAACTCCTGTGGTTCGAAGGCTCGCATCAGTTTAGACAAAGTGCGTCAACTAATTTGTTCCGAGCTACTGCAATGAAAGACGCCGATTTTGCCAGCTTCGTAAGGCTAAAAATTATATAAACATATACCGGTAATAAACAGCCACTAATACCGGAATGCGAATATTTGATTGCTTGTATTTGTCGCAGCCTTGAAATAAACATTGCACATCAATTATGCAAGAATTCACCTATTTAGGCAGCGATGGCTGTTCTCTACACGCTGTAACAATTGACCAAGGGCATAGGCACACTGAGTTGTCGATCATTCTGCAGCACGGCGGAGGGCCGGATCATCATAGCCTATTGCCCTTAGGAAAGCGATTAAGAACTACTGAAAGAATTCTTCTCCCAGATCTTCGTGGATATGGGCGGCGAGCTGAAGAAATAACGGTGCCGACATTGATTGTACCGGGTAATGATTTTAGGCACCCCTTGGAACTGGCAGAGCTAATTGCCGATTTAGTACCCAAAGGCAGGCTTTCCCGATTACACTTATCGCCAGGTATTCGCACTGTGGCAGACTTCGCCGAGCAACTTTCACCAGTCATCAACAGCTTTTTAACCTCGTATAAAACTATATAATGCCAATTTCTACAAGATATTGATATTCAAATAATTGTCGATCGGGAAGAGAAACTGCCAAGCAGTTTTCCTATTTTTGCTGGCGTTCCGAATTACGACAGCCGGCGAATATATATAGTTTCTATTATTGGTATTCCTGGCGGTTTCTTTCACAGGAGGAAGTTAAGTTTTCTCTTGATCTCGGAATTTTTGTACCATAATAATTCACCGGGAAATTTAAGCATGCATCTATACATTAAAAACATGGTCTGTGACCGTTGCATTCATGTTGTTCGGCAAGAATTAGACAAATTAGATATCTCTTACAAAAATGTCCAACTTGGCGAGGTTGAGATTGCTGATAAACCATCAGAAGAAAAGCTGGATGTCTTATACCAGCGGCTAAAAATCCTCGGATTCGAAATTTTGGACAATAAAAAAGCGAATGTTGTTGAGCGTGTAAAAAAAGCAATCATTCAGCTAATTCATGGGAACGATGAGGTAGAACTAAATAAAAAGCTGTCTGTTTTGCTTGAGGAAGAACTCGGGATGGATTATCACAACCTCACTAGTCTTTTTTCATCCATTGAAGGCATTACTATTGAGAAGTATGTGATCCTTCAGCGTATAGAAAAAGCAAAAGAGTTACTCATGTATGACGAACTAACCGTAAACGAAATTGCAGACAAATTGAGTTACAGCAGCGTTCAACACCTTTCTCAACAATTTAAGAAAATTACTGGTCTCACCCCATCACACTTTAAACAGCTTAAAGAAAACAAACGAAAACCCATAGATAGACTATAGTCATAATTATATAATTCTTCCCGATAATTTTGTAATACGTCGCTGACATTAGTTCGTCAACTTTGCAGGACCTATAAATGGATCCTTATGCAGAGTGGTTACCATATTTATATCAAAGGAATGGTGTGTGAACGATGCATCCTCACCGTTCGTCAGGAGCTTAACGCTTTAAATATACCGGTTGCAGATATTAAACTTGGGGAAGTAACAACGCTCACTGCGCTTACCGCTCCTGATATTTCAGCAATCGAGCAAAGACTTAAGCCGCTGGGCTTTGCCATATTGGAAGACAAAAAGACAAAATTAGTCAGAGAGGTAAAGCAACTGGTTGAACAGGTCTATTCCGGCCAATACGATTTCCCGACTAATTTTCGATTCTCGAACGCCGTTCAAGACTTTTTTAATAAAGATTACGACTCGGTTAGTGCCATTTTTTCGCAATTGGATAATATAACACTGGAGACATACATTATTGGATTTCGGATAGAAAAAGTGAAGGAATTCCTGGTGTATTCAGACGACAGACTGGCCGACATTGCATTTAAACTTGGTTTCAGCAGTACCTCACACGTGTCGCGGCAGTTCAAAATGGAAACCGGACTTTCGACATCACATTTCAGAAAAATTCGAAATAATAAGGGAGTTGTAATCGATAAAGCCGGGCGGGACCTATGAAAATTATATACAAATAGCCCGATAAAGTGTAACAGTACAAGGGAACCCGTCTACTAGCTTTGTAAAAAATCCAGACATGACAACAGCAACAGAGACTAAACATACATCCGTAAATAAGCAGCCTAAAGGAAATTCCTTTATCAAGGATACATTTCCAGTGTTGGAAATGACTTGCGCGGCCTGCGCTGTAAGCGTTGAATCGATGTTGAAGTCGATTCACGGTGTTCAAGATGCGGGGGTGAATTTTGCGAATCAAAGTGCCTGGGCAGTGTATAATGCCGACAGCGTGACACCTGAACGGCTACAAAAGGCTGTGCGTTCAATAGGATATGATATCGTTATCGATAAAGAAAACCAGGATGAGATTAAAGAGGATGCCCAAAGAAGGCATTATCAACAAGTAAAACAGCGGACCATCTGGTCAACATTACTTTCTTTACCAGTGGTCATTATCGGTATGTTCTTTATGAATATGCGGTTCGCAAATTGGATAATGTTTGCATTGACGACACCAGTAGTGTTTTATTTTGGCAGATCCTTTTTTATAAACGCATGGAAGCAGGCGAGGCACAAAAAGGCCAATATGGACACATTGGTAGCACTCAGTACCGGTATTGCCTGGTTATTCAGCACTTTCAATACTGTGTACCCTGACTTCTGGCACCAACGTGGACTTCACCCGCACGTTTATTTTGAAGCGGCGGCTGTAGTTATCGCTTTTATCTCGCTCGGCAAACTGTTAGAAGAGAAAGCGAAGTCCAATACCTCTTCAGCAATTAAAAAGCTAATAGGTCTTCAGCCTAAAACTGTTTTGTTGATAGATGGTACCGGTGCGGCCCAGGAAATTTCGATAGCACAGGTGAAAGTAGACGATACTTTACTGGTAAAACCTGGCGACAAGATTCCCGTAGACGGCCAAGTACTAATGGGCGAATCATACGTCGATGAAAGTATGATTTCCGGAGAACCAGTTCCCGTTTTGAAAAAAAACGGTGAGCCGGTGTATGCTGGCACCATTAATCAAAAGGGAAGCTTTCAGTTCAAAGCTAATAAGGTAGGAACGGATACACTGTTAGCCCATATTATTAAAATGGTTCAGGAAGCGCAGGGAAGCAAAGCGCCCGTTCAAAAACTCGTAGACAAAATAGCAGGCATTTTTGTACCAGTAGTTATAGGAATTGCTATTCTTACTTTTTTAGTATGGATGATTCTCGGTAGCGAAAATGCGTTTACGCATGCGCTCCTTACTTCGGTAACTGTATTGGTTATTGCATGTCCATGTGCTTTGGGGCTGGCAACGCCTACCGCAATTATGGTAGGTGTTGGCAAGGGTGCTGAGAACAACATTCTCATCAAGGATGCCGAAAGCCTGGAACTCGCTCATAAAGTAAATGCGGTGATCCTTGATAAAACCGGAACAATTACTGAAGGCAAACCGGTGGTTACAGACGTTATATGGTATAATAAAGAAGAAGACCGAGAACGACTACAGTCCATCCTGTTTTCTCTCGAACAACAATCTGAACATCCGTTGGCAGAGGCAGTAACCGCCTTCCTGCAGTCAGGTAACAACGGAACTGTTAGATTGCAGTCTTTTGAAAGCATCACTGGCAAAGGCGTAAAAGGTGTCTTCAAGGATATTAATTATTGGGTAGGCAACAAAGCACTGCTTAGTGATAACGGGATAACTACGAACATTGAAATGGCTGCGAAAGCGTCTTCACTTCAAGAGGAAGCTAAAACAGTCATATATTTTGCTGATAATATTCATGTACTGGCAATAATTGCAATCGCCGACAAAATAAAAGAATCCTCCAAAAGCGCTATTCACGCTCTTCAACAAAGCGGCATAGAAGTGTTTATGTTAACCGGTGATAATGCGCACACTGCTGCTGCAGTAGCGAAACAAGTAGGCATAAAAAACTTTAAGGCTGAAACAATGCCATCTTATAAGGCCGAGTTTGCCAGAGAATTGCAAAAAGCGGGGAAGATCGTTGCCATGGTTGGAGACGGCATTAACGATTCACAGGCGCTTGCCCAGGCAGACGTAAGTATTGCTATGGGAAAAGGGTCAGACATAGCGATGGATGTTGCAAAAATGACACTCATTACATCTGATCTTAATAGTATCCCGAAGGCATTAAAGCTTTCCCGGAAAACCGTGGCTACCATTAAACAAAACCTGTTCTGGGCGTTTATTTACAACCTTATCGGCATTCCCGTTGCGGCTGGCATACTATATCCTTTGAACGGATTCCTTTTAGATCCGATGATTGCAGGCGCCGCGATGGCTTTGAGTTCGGTCAGCGTTGTCACCAACAGCTTAAGATTAAAAGTGTCGAAGATATAATCATTGCGAGGTTAAAAAAACATCATGCACGTGACCCCAAGAAACTACATTTGGAAAACTAAGTCTGTTATACCAGAGACGCACGATACTGTCACAATCGAATTTGATACTGGTGGAGAGGCGTTTGCATATAAGGCTGGACAGTTTATCAACCTTACATTACATATAGACGGAAAGCCGGTGACGAGGTCTTATTCGATGAGTTCAGTACCCGGCGAAAGTGGCAGTCCTTCAATAACTGTAAAAAAGGTAAATGGCGGTTTATTAAGTAACTATATTGTAGACAATGCGAGAACAATCCAACATTGGCGTATCGATGGCCCGTATGGCTCGTTTATTACGCCGGAAAAAAGCGACCATCTGGTTTTATTAACCGGTGGAAGCGGCATTACTCCGTTATTTTCTATTCTCAGGTACTTTCTTAATCAGGCAGATAACACGAGGGTTACATTAATCTACTCAAACAGAACGGAAGAAGATATCATTTTCAACGAAAAATTGGTGAAAAGTCAGCAGCTTTTTAAGGAGCGGTTTACCATCATTCACGTATTATCAAAACCCCGCAAAATCAAAGACCTTGTTGGGACAGTTATTGAAAGCCGGTTAAACAAGATCATTCTTAAGAAACTGCTTCGCCAGGCGGTCGGTACATCATCAGCACACGTCAAATATTTCATCTGTGGGCCCGGCACACTGATGAAAATGCATCACGATGCTCTCATAGCCATGCAGGTATCCGATGACAAGATATTAGTAGAACGTTTTGTTCCCGAACCCGTTAATAACGCAGTGGTTTTACCAGACAAAACCCATGAGGTTTTGCTCCATTTTTACGAACGATCGAATCTTTTGGAAGTCGCACCAGGGACGACGATACTTACAGCAGCCTTAACTGACAGAGTTCCACTGCCATACTCGTGTAAAGCCGGCACTTGCGGGAAATGTGTTGCGAAACTCACTGCAGGCAATGTATCGATGCCTAACAATTACAGCTTAAGAAAAGATGAATTAGAAGCTGGGCTGATCCTTTTATGTCAAAGTTATCCGCTGAACGATGAAGTTACAGTTGAGATAGCTTGATCAAAATTATATAAACTATCCAAGCGATTGTACAATAGGCAAACAATAACAGCAGCGTAATTTTATATTGTAAATAATAACAAAAAATATAACCATGGAAACAGCGCAATTTAAAACAAACATCAAATGTTCTGGCTGCATAGCAACGGTAACACCAGCTTTGAACGAGGTAGCAGGTGCAGATAATTGGGAAGTAGATCTTCAGTCACCCGATAAAATATTGACTGTTTCGGCAGACGCGGTCGATAAATCTCAAATCAGGCAGGCAATCGAAAAGGCAGGCTATAAGGCAGAAGAATTAGCTTAACTGCAACGGGCGTTTATCGCCCGTTTTTCTTTTACAGCACTATTGTAAAGCCCACTCCCTTACACAACGTAAATCATAATTGCTCATTTAATGCTGCGCAGTTTTGTGCCCAAACTGTAGAATCACATTCTTTTTCAGGTATCGCTTTGAAGACCAGCAGGCGCATGGAACTACTTCATTATCAATAATATGCATTCAGTTCAAGCCCTTAGCCTGTACGCCCAAACAACGTGGTATAATATTTTCGGCTTTTTCGTAAAGCCACAATGAAGTGAAAACGGCTGCCGCCTTTATATTATCGCTTATATATATCACCTATGCTATAGGAATCACGGTCCATAAGCATTATTGCATGGGTGAGTTGGTCGGCAAATCTCTACTGTCATTCAAGAACCAGGAGTGCGGGAAATGTGGGATGAAGAAACATACCGCCGAAACAAAGGACTGCTGCCAGGATATCTCTACACTAATCAAAAGCAGCGAAGATCATAATTATTCTACTACTACTTACGCTATTCACCACCCGGATATTATCGTGCCTGCACCGCCCATCGTTCTTTACCTAATTGGCGATGTAGCCGTTCGCGAGAACAATACAATTTATTTACCGAACGGACCGCCGGGATACGAAAGACCTCTTTACATACAGTTTCAAAACTTCAGAATATGATTAGGTAATTTGTACGCAACGTACAGCTTACCTTTTCCTTGTGTTTCCTCAATTGGAAGTCCTATCGGCTTTCTCTAATACTTAATATAATAAAACTGTGTGTATGAAACTGATGAATTCTTTTCTAGCAATCGCATTTGGAGCTTTTATAATTACTTCCTGCTCAAAGGATGACGAAGTAAGCATTCAACCGCATGACGAAAACCGCATGATGGACTCCATGCATGCGATGATGACCCGAATGGAGGGCATGCCCCATACCAACGATCCGGATATTGATTTTCCTAAGATGATGATTATGCATCATCAGGGTGCCATTAATATGGGTAACGTGCAAGTGAATGAAGGCAAAAACGATAGTTTAAAGCGGATTTCACAAAAGATGATTACCGCTCAACAAATGGAAATTCAAGAGCTAACTGCGATAGTCGCAGGTGAAACTGCAAATAATAGCGTTCCCGCATTTACGATGGAGCAAATGGATCACATGATGAAGATGGATCAAATCGCCGACGTCCAATTCATCACAGGCGATCTTGACAATGACTTCGCCACGCTCATGATTCAGCACCATAATTCCGCTATCGAAAATTCTGAAGCTTACCTCATGTATGGTACCAACGAAGCTTTAAAAGCCATGGCAGTAAAGATGATTGATGATCAGAAAAAGGAAATTAAGGAATTGTCGGATTGGCTGAAAGCTAATAAACGCTAACATACCTGCAGGTTTTACTTCAAAACGTTATTATGAAAAAGCTATTGATGCTATCGTCGATTCTTTTGGGTATGGCAGCTTGCGCCTTAGCGCAGCACGAACATCACCAAACACCCCGGAAAGAAGAACCAAAACCGTCTAGCAAACCTAAGAAAAAGCAAAGCGCGAAAGCAGATTCAATCAATATGACATCCATACACAGTGACCATAACATGAAAATGGACACCGGTATGCATGCGATGGAGGTTCCGATGACCCACGCATTTTCGCTAAATCTGCCCATGAACCGAAATGGTTCTGGAACCGGTTGGCTTCCCGACGCATCTCCTATGTATGGTTATATGCTCCATTCGAAAAAATGGATGTATATGGTTCACGGTAGCATCTTTTTGCGCTATAACAACCAAAATTTTAATAACGACGACAAAAGAGGCGATTCTCGATTTGACGCACCGACCTGGTTCATGTTGATGGGCCAGCGCCGCGTGGGACGGAATGGGTTGTTCCATTTCAGTTCAATGCTGTCACTGGATCCTATTATCGAAGGAGGTAGAGGTTATCCGCTGTTATTACAAACCGGAGAGAGCTATAAAGGGCAGCCTTTAATCGACCGCCAGCATCCGCATGATCTCTTTTCCGAATTATCCGTTAGCTATAGCCATGCGTTTTCAAAGCAAATAGATGCATTTGTTTATGCCGCCTATCCCGGAGAACCTGCACTTGGGCCAGTAACATTTATGCACAGACCTTCCTCTCTAGACAATCCCAACTCGCCTATCTCGCACCACTGGGTGGATGCGACCCATATAACGTTTGGTGTAGTGACCGCCGGGGTTCGTGTGGGGAAGCTAAAACTGGAAGGTTCATCCTTCACCGGACGGGAGCCTAATGAGGAGCGCTATGGCTTTGACAAACCCCGGTTTGATTCCTGGAGCGGAAGGCTTTCATTTAATCCGACCCAGAACTGGGCGCTTCAGGTTTCTCATGGATATGTTAAGAGTGCCGAGGAACTGCATCCAGAAGAAAATATCTACAAAACGACCGCCTCTGCAATTTACAGCCTCGATATGGGAAATGAAAGATGGGTTAACGCTACGGTATTATGGGGAATGAATAAACAAAAAGAGCATGATGGTGAAAACGCATTTATGTTAGAAGGGGCGCTACGGATGAGGAGAGCTTCGATCTATACAAGGTATGAATTCACTGAAAAAAGTGCGGAAGAATTGGTATTGTCATCACCATTTGAAGAACACGATGTTTTTGGAGTGCATGCCATAACCGCAGGGCTGAATTATGATCTTTTCCAAGTCAAAAATACCCGGCTGGCTGCAGGTGGACAATGGAGCTACAATGGTATTCCTGGATCGCTAAACTCTGTGTACGGGAAAAATCCAATGGCGTTTCAACTATACCTGAGAATTTATCCGGCACTCATGACAATGAATATGACTATGAAGTAACTTATTATTTTTTCATTTTAAAACGATTAATTATGGCACATGAAAAAAATCAATCCCTGATAGACGCGTTGTATACGTGCGCGTCTGAGTGTAATCATTGCGCAACAGCGTGTTTGGAAGAACAGGACGTAAAAATGCTTGCTCGGTGTATCAAGCTGGATCTGGACTGCGCCGACATTTGCAAGTTAGCAGCCACTTACCTGGAAAGAGGATCGGAGCACGCAGAACATTTGCTCAGAGAATGCGCCGAAATTTGCCAGGCTTGCGCCGAAGAGTGTGAAAAGCATGCACAGCATGGTATGGAGCATTGCCGTCGATGCGCGGAAGCCTGCCGTCAATGCGCGGAGGCATGTATGCACATGGCACATGCCTAGGGCCGTTGGGAAAGGGAGGCGATCTTCCTTTCCCTTCATTTTCAGGTGGTGTACAGGCGGTTTTGTGTTTTTAGCCATATAAATATAAAAGGAGGCGAAAATTTTATAACAAGCTTTATTAAATATCTTCTACTTTTGTATGAGATGAAAAAATTGATAGTTGCCATATTAGCCATTCTTTACATGGGCTCGACAACCGGGGCAACTATCCACATGCACTATTGCATGGGTAAGCTTGTCAACAAGGGTTTATGGCATGAAAAGAAAGCGAAGTGCAGCCTTTGTAAAAAACAGGAGAACAAAAAAGCGTGCACAAAAAGCTGCTGCAAAGATCAGCACAAGTTTATAAAGTTTGAGAAAGATCAGAAAGCTGGGGAAACGGCATTCCAATTCTTACATCAGGCCGCATTTTTAAATACGTACCACAACTACGCATTTACCAGCCCTCGCCTTTCTAAATTAGCACAGCAATATCCTGTTTGCAATGCCCCTCCTCTGGGGAAGGTCCACTCTTATATTTTAAATTGCACTTTCCTGATTTGATCTACTCCTTTACTTAAGGCGTACTATACACACCGCCATATTCTGCGCGCGCACGCCTTTACACTACCTCCTTAGTTTTCAATATTTAATTAGTTAATCTACAGTTATGAAACTATACCCAACACGGGTATTTCTTTCAGGCGCATTGCTATTCATCTCAATAGCATTGTTTCTACTCGCTTGCCGGAAACAGAAAATACCTGATATGCAAATGGAAGATAAAAACATCGAGTATCCTGCAGCCTATGTGGTTAATGGAGAAAATGGTAGCTTATCGGTCATTGACTTAAGCCGCAATTCCGTGACCGAAACAATAGAGTTGATGGGAATGGATGATGAAATGATCATGTGGCCACATCATCTCTCATTATACAGCATCTTCGATATGCACCGGCTAGCTATTGGCGTTCCGGGAATGGATTTAAGCGAAGGGCATTCCGGCGGAATGGGCGCCATGAAAGGCAAAATATTGATAATAGATGCTGTCAAAGGCAAAACCTTGAAAGCTATTGAGCTGCCCGTATCTAACCATAATGCTATGTTCTCCCCAAATGGACGGGAAATTTGGACTTCTCAGATGAAGCACGATGGCGAAGTGCTGGTATATGATGCTCAAACCTACGCCTTAAAAAATACGATAAAAACAGGCATGGATCCGGCGGAAGTCACATTTTCTGCTGATGGCTCTAAAGCTTATGTAGCAAACGGAGGAGATAATACAATTTCAGTCATTGATCCGACCAGCAAAGCGATAATAGCCACTATTACGGTAGGTGCAGAACCCGTTGGCGCCTGGGTAGGATATGACGGCAAAATGTATGTTGATAATGAAGAAGGAAAAACTATAAGCGTCATAGACGTGGCAACAAATGCTGTTGTTCAAACGATCGATCTCGGATTTATGCCCGGCAGTGCAGCCCATAATGCACCTAAGAAGGAGCTATGGGTGACAGATCCTGACAATGGCAAGGTGCATTATTGGTCCTGGGATGCAGCCAATAACCAGTGGAAGCATGGAGGCAGCTTCGTCACGGCGGCCGGCGCTCACGCTGTCGCATTTACTGCTGAAGGCAATACCGCGTATGTCACCAATCAAATGGCGAACTCTGTCTCTGTCATCAATGTAAGTGACCACTCTAAAATTAAGGATATACCAGTAGGCAAAAAGCCAAACGGAATAGTTATTAAGCAATAATATATTAAACACCTCAAAATCGAAACAATGAAAACTCTGACAATTCTTACAATAGGTATTATAGCTGCGTTCGCACATCAATCAGCATCAGCGCAAACGATCAAAACTGAAACATTTAAAGTCTTTGGCAATTGCGGAATGTGTGAAAAGAGAATTGAAAAAGCTGCTACCGGCGATGGTATAACAAAAGCCGACTGGAGTGTAGACACAAAAATTATGACAGTTGTCTATGACCCTGCGAAGACTACCAATGCAGCTATTCAGAAGAAAATTGCTGCAGCAGGACACGATACCGAAAAAGAAAAAGCAAGCGATTCTGTGTATGACAAACTCCCCGGATGTTGCCAATATGATCGTAAGGGCGGTGACACCTCAGCGAACCATAGTCATCATTAAAAGAATAAATCTTAGGCGGGCGTGGCAAATGCTGTTCCTGTCTTTTGAAAAGGCACAATATGGTACATACAATCATCGAATGGTCATTAAGAAACCGCTTTATTGTACTGGTTTTAGGAATAGGTTTATTTGTCTGGGGTTTTTTTGCGGTACAACGCAATCCTATCGATGCGATTCCTGATTTGTCTGAGAACCAGGTGATCGTGTTTACCGAATGGATGGGACGAGGTCCGCAGTTAATAGAAGATCAGGTCACTTATCCATTGGTCACCAATCTGCAAGGTCTGCCTCGAATCAAGTATGTGCGAGGAACCTCGATGTTCGGCATGAGCTTCATCTACATTATTTTTAATGACGACGTAGACATTTACTGGGCCAGGGCGCGGGTTTTGGAACGTTTAAGTACCGTCACAAGATCGCTGCCGACTGGCGTTACGCCGCAACTTGGGCCTGATGGCACCGGTGTTGGGCACGTTTTGTGGTACACACTCGATGCTCCAAATATGGATTTAGGAGAACAACGCGCATTGCAGGATTGGTATGTCAAATTTGCCTTGCAAAACGTTGAAGGAGTTAGCGAAATAGCTTCCTTCGGCGGCTTTCAGAAGCAGTACCAGGTTACCGTGGATCCTAATAAACTACTGTACTATAAACTTACTGTACCTGAAGTGATCAATGCCATTCGGCTGAACAACAATGAATCAGGAGGAAGGAAATTTGAGCTAAGCGACATTGGCTACATCATAAAAACCTCGGGTTACCTGAAATCCCTCGAAGAAATTTCTGACATACCGATCAAAAATCAGAATAGCGTTCCAATAAAGGTGGCAGATGTAGCCACAGTACAAATGACCGGAGAAACTAGGTTGGGCATTTTTGATCAAGACGGAGAAGGTGAGCGTGTGGGCGGCATTGTAGTAATGCGCTATGGGGAAAATGCAGCAGCAGTTATTGATAAAGTGAAAGCCAAAATGAAGGAAGTGGCGAAAGGCTTTCCGGAAAAAGTAAAATTTGATATTGTATACGATCGTGGGGAATTGATTTCCGAATCAATTGATTCAATAAAACGAACGCTAATTGAAGAAATGATCGTAGTGTCTATCGTGGTTATCATTTTTCTTTTTCACTGGCGTAGTGCCCTGAGTATTATTATACAAATACCGATCACGCTTGCGGCCAGTTTCATTTTGCTGAACGCCTTCGGCATTTCCTCAAATATTATGTCGCTTACCGGTATTGCGCTCGCGATCGGAGTAATTGTAGACAATGGTATCATCATGAGTGAAAATGCTTATAAGCATCTTTCAGTAAAGTATGAAGCCTGGTTAAAACAAAATAAACAATCGGCTTAACTATGAATTGGTTCAAAAAGAAAAATAAAGAAGCAAGCTGGATTTCTGAAGAAGAGCGACTGAAAGTAATTGAACAATCCAGTAAGCAGGTATCTCGCGGTGTCTTCTTTGCCACCGTTATCATTATAACTTCATTTCTTCCGGTGTTTATGCTTACCGGCCAGGAAGGCAAATTATTCCATCCGCTGGCGTTCACCAAGACATTCATAATGATTGTAGATGCCCTTCTGGTAATCACTCTTGCACCGGTATTGATTTCCTTTTTCATGAAAGGCAAATTCAGACCAGATCATGCCAACCCAGTGAACAGGTTTTTGGAAAGAATCTATGAACCTATTATCCGAACTGTATTGAAGTGGCGGAAAACGACATTAGCTATCAATATTATCGCCTTGGTCATTACTATACCGCTGCTTAAAAGCCTCGGAACAGAGTTTATGCCGCCACTCGACGAACAAAGCATCCTGTTCATGCCGGTTACCCTGCCGGATGTTTCCAACACAGAAGCAAAGCGGATATTGCAGGTACAGGATAGAATCATAAAATCGGTGCCTGAAGTTGACAAAGTATTAGGCAAGGCAGGCCGTGCGAGCACTGCCACAGACAATTCACCTATTAGCATGATTGAAACAATTATTATGCTGAAACCAAAAGCCAGTTGGAGGCCTGGTATCACCAAAAAGGATATCATCAATGAATTGGACGCCAAGTTGCAAATTCCTGGAGTTGTGAACGGATGGACACAGCCAATTATTAACCGTATCAATATGCTGGCCACAGGGATTCGAACAGATGTTGGTGTGAAAGTATATGGCCAGAACCTTGACAGTATCGCTTCAGTTTCCGAACGGGTAAAAAAGGTGTTGGAAGGCACCACCGGTATTGCCGATCTATATGTAGAACCTGTAACAGGGGGCAAATACCTTTCTATTAACGTTCGAAGGGCTGATTTGAGCCGGTACGGTTTAAATGTAGAGGACGTAAACCAAACGGTAGAAACATCACTGGGTGGATCGTCCATAGGCAATACCATCGAAGGACGGCAGCGCTTTTCAATAGCAGTACGGCTAGCCCAGGAATATCGCAACAGCGTTGAACGCATTAAGCGTATACCACTGCAAAGCGGCGAGTTTGGGGAAGTTCCACTGTCTGCCGTGGCAGATGTCACTTTTCAGGATGGGCCGCCAATGATTAACTCAGAAAACGCGATGTTGCGTGGTGCTGTATTGTTTAATGTGCGGGATCGGGATTTGGGAAGTACCGTGTCGGAGGCTATCCAAAAAATAAATGAAGCAAAAGGTGTATTACCACAGGGCTATTACCTGGAATGGAGCGGACAGTACGAAAACCTAATACGCGGCCAACGTACACTACTATGGATTGCACCAATTGTGTTAGTAGTAATCTTCTTTTCATTGTACCTGGCCTTCCATTCCTTACGGGAAGCATTTTTAAGTCTCATCACTGTACCATTTGCATTAATTGGAGGTGCTTACATGATCTGGATATGGGGCGTGAACCTATCTGTAGCCGTTGCTGTCGGTTTTATTGCACTGTTTGGGATAGCAGTTGAAACAGGTATTGTAATGGTTATTTATCTCAATGACGCCATGAAGCAATTGGTGGCGGAAAAAGGAAATTCGAGTGCTACGATCACCAGGGAAGATCTTCGCCGGTATGTTATTCAGGGCGCGGCAAAACGTTTGCGACCAAAATTAATGACAGTGTGCGTTTCCTTATTCGGACTGGTGCCTGTCCTATGGGCCAGCGGCGTAGGAACTGACGTGATGCAGCCGATTGTACTGCCGATGATCGGAGGTGTTCTCACCTCTTCAACACATATACTACTGGTAACACCGCTGATATTTCTGATGACAAAAGAATACGAATTACGCAAGTATGGAAAACTGGAAATTCATGAGACAAATCATTAAAAATATAATTTGGTTACTGCTGGTATTACCTGTTCAACTATTTGCCCAGGTAATCGGTGAAGGCATACCGGTTTTATCGCTGGACACGATCCTGCAACGTATTGACAAAAACAATGTGCTGCTTCAATCCTATGGCCTGAAGGCAGAAAGTTATAAATACAGCGCTGAAGCAGCTACCGCATGGATGGCGCCGATGGTCGGACTGGGTACTTTTATGACGCCTTATCCAAATCAAATCGTCATGGATGGAAGGGATAGGGGAAATCTGATGCTGGCGATCGAGCAGGATATACCAAATACGGCAAAACTAAAGGCGAAAAAAAATTACATCGCTTCTCAGGCAAATGCTGAAAGGGCAAACCGCGATATAACATTGAATGATTTCAAAGCGCAGGCAAAGCGATTGTATTTCAACTGGCTCGTTGCCGAACAACGTATAAAACTCTTACGTGAGAATGAACAGATAATGGCAATGATGAAAAAGATCGAAGAAGTTCGGTATCCCTACAATCAGTCGCAATTAGGTAGTGTATTTAATGCTGAAGCCCGCATTGAGGAAAATCGCAACATGATCCGCATGCAGGAAGGAACGATTGCCAAAGCGAGGGCATGGCTTAACAGCCTAATGAATGCACCGGGCAATGAGATGTTCAATATTGATTCTTTGCATAAAGTCCCGTTCACACCTTCGGCAGCGTATGATACAGCCATGTTAGCATCTGTTCGAAAGGATGTTTTTAAAATGAATGAGAACATTCAGTCAATGCAATTGAACATTTTAAGCATGCAAAAAGAGAAAAAACCCAACTTCCGAATTCGTTTTGATCATATGTATCCGTTGGACGCCGCCATGCCTAACGCCTTTAGTGTTATGGGTATGGTTTCGATACCGATCGCGCCCTGGGCCTCGAAGATGTATAAGTCAGAGATAAAAGCCATGCAATATAACATAGAAGGCATGCAAAAGGAAAGGTCAGCAATGCTCCAGGAAACACAAGGGATGCTCTATGGTATGCAACAGGAAATTCTCTCCATGCAAAACCGTATTACGGCAATGGAGGAAAAAATTATTCCTGCCTTAAAAAAATCGTTCGATGCAAACTTCCTCGTGTACCAGGAAAATAAGATCCAGCTACCTGTTGTCATTGATTCATGGGAGGCACAAACTATGATGCAAATGAACGTTCTGGATGAAAAATTGAAATTATACGAAATGATTGTTGATTATGAGAAGGAATTATATCGTTAGTGCGCTGACTGCAATACTGTTAATATCGACAGTAGCGATCTCCTGCAAGGACGCTGGCAGCCCTTCTATGCATGCAGCTCACCAGCAAAAACCGGAATATACTTGTCCCATGCATCCGCAAATTGTGAAGGACCAACTCGGCACCTGCCCGATTTGTGGAATGGACTTAGTGCCGAAAGAAGCGAACAATGAATTGGTAGTCGACAGCAGTGTATCAATCCTTACGAAACCGGCCAACGAACAGGTAATCGCAAACATTCCCTCTGTGAAAGCAGAAAGAGCTACACGCATCAGCTCACTGGAATTAAGTGGCATTATCACTTACGATACCCGCAACCGAAGTACCCTTTCAAGCCGTGTAGGCGGACGTATCGAAAGATTGCTTATTAAATACAATTATCAACCGGTAAAAAAAGGTCAATTAATTATGGAGATCTATTCTCCAGATCTTGCTGCCGCCCAGCGTGAATTGATCTATGTGGCAAATAACAGCCCACAAATGCTAGCCGGTGCTAAACAACGGCTGTTACTCTTAGGAATGTCGGCAAGTCAGGTTGAACAAGTGATTAAATCAGGTAATATTACTTACCGCGTCCCTGTATATAGTAATGCAAATGGCTTTATTTTGGAGCAGTCCGCACAATCTACTGGTGTTGCGCCCGCCAATACAAGCACAATGAGAGCTTCTGCCGGAGACGGTATGGGTGGAATGGGCAGCACTAGCGCTTCAAGTAATAGCACTACGCTGCCTTCTGTAACATCCTCTACACCGATACTCATTCGCGAGGGCCAATACGTAAATGCCGGTCAGACCGTTTTTACGATCTATAAGGCGACGAACCTGGTAGCGGAGTTTGCATTTACTTCTGCATTCGCACAACAGATAAGGAAAGGGCAAAAAATGCTTTTATTCCCCGCTGGAGATAAAGATGCTATCCAAGCTGACCGCATCGGTTTAATAGAGCCGGTAATCCGCAACGGTCAAAACTTTATGACGGCTCGTGTGTACCTGGATACAGACAATTTTCGGGTTGGCCAGTTACTTACCGGGATTATTCCAGTTGTATACAGCAACAGTTTATGGCTGCCTAAACGCGCCGTCTGGCGATTGGGCACCAAATCTGTTGTGTTCCGGAAAGAGAAAGGAGTATACAGTCCGGTGGAAGTACAAACTGGTGCAGAATCAGATGGATCCATTCAAATAAACTCAAACATAGCAGATTGGCAGGTAGCGTCCAATGCAGCGTATCTAATCGACAGTGAAAGTTTTATTAAAGCAAATGGTAAAGCCAAACAGTAGTGGTATGCATAGAAAGAAATTTATAAAGAACCTCGCGATTTTTGCAATAGCACCGGCATTGCTCCTCGAAGCATGCAAAGAGGGTAACAAAAAGAACGCCAGTCCGGCCAAGGTGCAGACCTATACTTGCCCGATGCATCCGCAAATTGTTCAGAACAAGCCTGGCACTTGTCCTATCTGTGGCATGGACCTCGTGCCATTCGATAAAAATAATAAGGAGAGCTCACTTTCCCTTAGTGAAAGCCAGTCTTCGCTGGCCAATGTCACCACTATGACAGTGGGCGCAGGTGTATTATCCAATGTAAAACAACTAAATGGCAAACTAGCCACCGATCCATCAAAGACTGCGATAATCTCTACTCGCGTTCCGGGAAGAATTGAGGCCCTATATGTTCGGGAAACCGGTGTGAAAGTAAATAAGGGACAGCCACTGTATAAAATATATTCCGAGCAACTCGCTACGCTGCAACAAGAATATTTAATTGCCGCAGCACAGGTGAGACAGTTTGCGGAAAATGTGCGCTTTCAGGACATTGAAAAAGCGGCGAGGCAAAAGCTAAAATTGTATGGTCAATCAGACGCGCAGATAAATCAATTGGCGCAGGCGCAAAAGGTAGATCCTTATGTAACTTATTACTCACCTACTTCCGGAATCGTAAAAGAAATATCGATAACAGAAGGTCAATACGCTGCCGAGGGTAGTAGCGTCATGACACTAGAAAATTACGGGGAATTATGGGTTGAGGCCGATGTATACCCGTCTGAAGCCGCATCCGTCAAAGTCAATCAATCTGTTCAGGTGGTAATAGCTGGTTGGGAAGATAGACCTCAAACTATGAAAATTCAATTTATCAATCCTTCTCTACAAAGTGGTAGCCAGTTGCTACAAGTGCGAGGCACCATTGCCAATCCAGACAATCAATGGCAACCTGGTCAACAGGCCAACATTCTGCTGCCGGTTAAAGCAAAAACCGATGCACTTACATTGCCAGTAGATGCGGTGATCCGGGATGGAAAAGGAACGCATGTATGGATTGAGAAAGAGAAAGGAAAATTTGAACCCCAGAAAGTGAGAACAGGCATGGAAAATTTTGAAACCGTAGAAATCACCGAAGGCTTGCAACCAGGTGATAAAGTGGTTATCACGGGGGCTTATTTACTATACAGTGAATTTGTACTCAAGAAAGGAGCCGATCCTATGGCACCGCATCAACATTAATTCAACGTTAATATTAAATAAAAACTCAAAACATGAAAAATCTGATGAAAGCGACCGTTCCGGTATTGTCTGTGCTCTTTATTACCGCTTGCGGTAATGGTAGTACAAGCGGAGAAAAAGGGAAAAATGACAGCGCCGACCACAGCGGTCATGATCATGCTGCAATGCAGGAGACAACAGCGAGCACAACAGCCGTAACGCTAAAAGACGATAAGTTGAATGCGGTTTATCAGCACTACGTGCATTTAACAACGGCCCTAACCAACAGTGACATGGCAGAAGCCAAGATTGCCAGCAACGCCATAGAAGCGGGTGCAAAAGAGGTAACCGGTGCAGATGCCGTTGCCTCAAGCGCGGCCGAAATTACTGCTGCCAGTGATATTGAGGCACAGAGAAATGCGTATTCTTCTTTAAGCAACGAGTTCATCAATCTGGTGAAAAAGTCTGGGGTGAATTCTGGGGAGCTGTATGTTGATTATTGCCCTATGGCCATGAATGACAAAGGAGCCTCGTGGCTGAGTGCCAGTAAGCAAATTAAAAACCCGTATTTCGGTGAAAAGATGATGACATGCGGAGAAGTGAAAGAAACTATCAAATAGTCATTTATTTTAAAAAGAAAAAAGCATGTCTGTATCAACTAATTTTTCAAAAGTATTCATGGCAGTACTGCTCGTGAGTACAACTTTCAAACTGTATGCACAACAGGACGCAGTTTGTTACAATCCGAATCTGGTCAAAGACACTTCCAAACGCAGTATTAAGTCTGCCGCTGTGGGAGTCATAGGCCAGGACTCCATTAAAATCAATTATCATTCTCCCGGTGTTAGAGGTCGAATAATATGGGGTGGCCTCGTGCCTTTCAATGACGTTTGGGTCACCGGTGCCCATGATGCTACCACACTTGAAATTGGTAAGCCTTTCATTGTGGGCAGCAAAGAAATACCAGCCGGGAAATATGCGCTGTTTACAATTCCGGGGAAAAATGAGTGGACAGTGATTCTCAATACGAAATGGCAACAACACCTTGCCACCGAATACGATCAGAAAGAAGACGTAGTGCGCATTAAGGTAAAGCCTTTAAAGCATGCAATGACCGAACGGTTGCAGTACTTTATTGAGCCAGGAAAAAATACTACCGGGAAAATTGCAGTAGCATGGGAAAAGCTTCGTATTGAAATCCCAATAACGATTAAAGGATAATCCGTTCTCAAACAGTAACCTTTTAGCATTTTCCGTTCACCGTCAAATTTTAGTTGATTATGAACCATGAACATCACCATCATGACCACCAGCATCAGCATTCCGCACCTGCGCCGCAACCGGCTCATGACCAGCATATGCAAGGAGACATGCACGAGGCAAAAAAGCCTGGCCAGAAACACCATGATCAGTCAGGGCACGATGAACATGCCGGGCACCATACCGAAGGATTTTTAAAACGGTTTTGGATCTGCCTGGTGGTTACCATCCCTGTGTTGCTGCTATCACACATGGTTCAACAATGGCTCGGCTTTACGTTCAAATTTGCCGGTGATAAATACGTGCTGCTGACCTTGAGCTCTTTCATCTTCTTCTATGGTGGGTGGCCATTCCTTGTTGGGCTGCTTCGTGAATTCAAATGGCGTACTCCAGGGATGATGACGCTGGTAGCTGTAGCGATCACAACATCTTATGTGTATAGCATAGCTGTAGTGTTTGGTCTGGAAGGGATGGACTTTTTTTGGGAGTTGGCAACACTTATCGATATTATGCTTTTAGGGCACTGGCTGGAGATGAAATCACAAATGGCAGCTTCAAGGGCACTGGAATCGCTGGTAGCGTTATTACCCTCTGTTGTCCATGTGCAAAAAAACAACGAAGTAATTGATATTCCGCTCGATCAGTTAAATAATGACGATATTATAGTTATCAAACCCGGTGAGAAAATTCCAGCCGACGGCCATGTCATAGAAGGAATGTCAAACGTCAACGAAAGCATGTTGACTGGCGAAAGTGTGCCTGTTAAAAAGGAAAGAGAGACAAAGGTGATCGGCGGCTCCATTAATGGAGACGGCATGTTAAAAATTCGTGTAACAGGTGCAGGACGCGACAGCTATTTGAATAAGGTAATTTCAATGGTTCAGTCTGCACAGGGCACAAAATCTAATACACAGAATCTTGCCGGCAAGGTGGCGATGTGGTTAACCGTTATTGCTATAACGGTCGGAATAATCACTTTAATAGCATGGCTGGCATCTGGAAAAGATCTGGCATTTTCCCTGGAACGCATGGTCACCGTAATGGTCACGTCCTGCCCGCATGCACTCGGTGTTGCAATTCCATTAGTAGTAGCGATCTCTACTGCTTTATCTGCAAAACATGGGCTGTTAATTCGAAACAGGACTGCATTCGAGAATGCGCGAAAGCTCACCACCATCATATTTGACAAAACAGGCACCTTAACGAAAGGATCGCATGAAGTGCAGCAGATCATTTCTCTGCAGGATCAATACAACCAGAATGATATACTTCAATATGTGGCGGCAATACAACAAGGCTCGGAGCACCATATTGCGCACGGCGTATTTCGAAAGCTAAAAGAGCAAAAACTGGATTTATGGCAATCATCCGATTTCCAGTACTTGCCGGGTGTCGGCGTGACCGGAATCGTCAACGGGAAAAAAGTGGTGGCAGCCGGACCAAACTACTTTAAACAGCAAAGCAAGCAACTTCCACCAATTCCATCCCAAATAGATCAATCAACAGAAACAGTCAATTTCGTCCTGATAGACGATCAGGCGATCGGAATAATAACACTTGCTGATGCAGTACGGGATACGGCGGCCGAAGCGATAGCACAGTTAAAGCAGATGAATATTAAATCCTTTCTTCTCACGGGAGACAACGAAACCATTGCCGCCGCAGTAGCTAAAAAATTAAATATGGACGGCTTCCTTGCCAACGTTTTACCACACGAAAAGCAAAATAAGGTTAAAGAGTTTCAGGATAAGGGTGAAGTCGTAGCCATGACCGGCGACGGCGTTAATGATGCGCCAGCGCTTGCCCAGGCAGACGTTGGGATTGCAATAGGATCAGGTACAGACGTAGCGGCTGAAACCGCCGACATAATTCTGGTCAACAGCGATCCAAAAGATGTAGTTGAAATGATAGCGTTTGGCAAAGCCACATATAGAAAAATGATTGAAAACCTTATATGGGCTGCTGGTTACAATATTATAGCCATTCCTCTCGCCGCAGGTGCATTGTTCACCTATGGCATATTACTTAGTCCGGCAATGGGAGCTGTTCTTATGAGCTTAAGTACCATTATTGTTGCAATTAACGCCCAATTGCTGCGCAATAACTTGAAATAGTATTAATCACATGCAGCTCGTTCATGCATCTTTAAGAAACATATTAAACTTACAAACAATGAAACACTTAATTTTAGCAGCTTTCAGCATTGGCATTTTCACGTCATGCAGCGACAACGGAAACTCTAAGGAAAAGTCGGGCAGTGAGCCAACAACTGCCAATTCGCGAGCTGCGACCAACACAACACCAACTGGCACCCCAATCAGTAAAATAGTCGATGGTTACCTGCAACTAAAGAATGGGTTGGTTAACGACAATCCAAACGATGCCGCCGCCGCTGGCAGTTCCATAGTGCAAGCGTTCGATAAGTTGGACAAGGCGGCGTTGACAAGTGATCAAAAAAGATTATATGAAGACATAGAGGAAGATGCAAGAGAACATGCCGAGCACATAAGCAAGAATGCCAGCAATATTCCCCATCAACGCGAACATTTTGACATGCTCAGCAAGGATGTATATGAACTGGTTAAAGTATTCGGGGCGGGACAGTCGTTATACCAGGATTCCTGCCCGATGTATAATGACGGCAAAGGAGCCACCTGGTTAAGCGAGATAAAAGAAATTAAGAACCCGTATTATGGTAAAGGAATGCTGACTTGTGGTACCGTAAAAGAAGAACTTAAGTAAATGCACTCCACATGGGTCGCTTTAAGAAAATATCGATCGCAATTCTCATTATCCTTTTAGGTATTCAGTTTATTCAGCCTGCTCGTGACAATGACGACGCTCAGGCTCTTTCAACTGATATTTCCAGGATATACAGTGTTCCATTAAATGCGCAATCAATTTTAAAAGCTTCTTGTTACGATTGTCATAGCAATTATACCAGCTATCCCTGGTATTCTTATGTCCAGCCGGTTGGTTGGATCCTGGAAAAGCACATTAGAGACGGAAAGGAGGAGTTAAACTTTAGCGACTTCGGTACCTTTTCTGTACGAAGGCAAGTAAGTAAATTACGGTCGATTAAGAATAGCATCCAAGAGGGAAGTATGCCGTTATCATCTTATAGTATGATGCACAAAAATGCAAGGATGACAGAACACCAGAAGGCCATAATCATTGCATGGGCAAAACGAATAAGTGACAGTTTGACTACCAAACATTAATGTATGTTCAAATTCTTATGTAAAAAGATGATAAGATTGTTAAGATTTCTTTTTGTAACAAAGAAAAAGTGTTGCCAATAGTGTTTTAAAAGATTAAACGGCCCAAAAACCAGCTTTTGCTATCAAAGCTTATGGCGAAAAGTAAACATTACTATATAAGAAAAGCACACCGATACCTCGGTGTGCTTTTAGGAATCCAATTTTTATTCTGGACGATCAGCGGCCTGTACTTTAGTTGGAGCGATATGGATGAAATACACGGAGATTTTGAAAAAAGAAAGCCACAACTTCTACGTGCCGATATTTCCGTTGTATCACCGTCCGACGTGATAAAAAACGTCAGGCAGAGGCATATTGTAGATTCAATAGTCAGTCTACAATTGATAGATATATTGGGCAAGCCGGTCTATCAATTACGGTACGTAGGTGCTGAAGCGCATACCGGTAAACATGCTGGTCACCCGCCTCAGCATTCTGTTATTCTTGCAGAAGCAACAACAGGACAGGTGCGTAATGCATTATCGGAAAAAGAAGCTGTGGCTCTGGCTAGCCGCAGATTTAATGGCGAGCCAAACGTTAAAAGCATAGCATATCTCAAAAATACCGATAGCCACCATGAATATAGAGAAAATCCGTTACCTGCCTATGCCGTAACATTCGATAATGCCGCAAACACAACGGTTTATGTGGCCGCCGAATTAGGTACTGTTCAGAGCTTCCGCAATAACAAATGGAGGATATTTGATTTCTTATGGATGACGCACACGATGGACTATCAATCAAGGGACAATATTGGCAATATATTGCTGAGGATCTTCTCGATTTTTGGCTTGGTTACTGTCGTTTCTGGATTTGCTCTGTATTTTATGAGTTCAAAAAGGTTTCGGAAACATACCAGACCATCGCAATAGCTTACGAAGCGGCTATTAGGATAAGCGCACCCCTTACGCACGCTTCCTGGTTCAATGGACGAACAAGCCGGACGTACTAATCCCAAAATATATTTTTCTTCTTCAAACTTAATCGTAATATTGCAATCAATATGGGACTTACAAAAACGGAGATATTCAGTGACAAGCAAAACAAGTTGGCCTCCATGATGAAGGCGCTGGCGCATCCTGCCCGTATTGCCATCATTCAACACCTTATTAAAGCGCAGGCATGTATTTGTGGGGATCTGGTTGAAGAATTGGGATTGGCACAGGCAACCATTAGCCAACACCTGAAGGAACTTAAGAACGCAGGATTAATCCAGGGAACGATTGAGGGGACCAGCGTATGCTATTGCATCGATGCTAAGGGCTGGAAACAGTATAAAGCTGCATTTGAGGCATTTTTCGTCGCGTACACGAACAAGGATGAGTGTTGTTGATTTTTTTTGCTTATATACATCGCTATATTGCGATTAACCAATAAAACGTTTAGTATGCAAACAGATAACGAACTTAAGGAACTGGTAAAACAGAAATACGGTGAGATTGCCTTACAGGACAAGGATACCAACGCATCTTCCTGCTGCGGTTCTAGCTGCTGTTCACTTGAAACAGCGAATATCATGGCGGATGACTACGCAACTATGGAAGGATACAACGCAGACGCCGATCTGGGTCTGGGTTGCGGGTTGCCCACTCAATATGCAAAAATCAAAAAAGGTGATGTGGTGATTGACCTGGGTAGCGGCGCCGGAAACGATTGTTTTATTGCCCGGCATGAAACCGGGGATGCGGGAAAAGTGATCGGGATTGATTTTACCCCCGCCATGATCGCCAAAGCCAGGGAAAATGCTGACAAGTTAGGTTATAACAACGTGGAATTCAGACAAGGGGATATTGAAAATATGCCGGTAGCAGGTAATACAGCAGATGTAATTGTAAGCAATTGCGTACTGAACCTGGTACCGAACAAAGACGGCGTGATCAAAGAAATTTACCGCGTATTAAAACCCGGCGGACATTTCAGCATTTCAGATATCGTTTTGGAAGGTGTATTACCCGCCAATATTCAGCAGGCTGCGGAAATGTATGCAGGCTGCGTTTCGGGTGCTATTCAAAAACAGGTATATCTCGAATTAATTACGCAAAATGGATTTGAGAACCTCACTATTCAAAAAGAAAAGCTGATCAGTATCCCGGATGATATATTATCCAATTATTTAACAGAAACCGAAATTGCGCAGTTTCGTGCCAGCAACACAGGCATCTATAGCATAACGGTTTACGCAGAAAAACCCCTGCAAGCGAAATCCTGCTGCGGACCTGATTGCTGTAATTAATATTTCAAACTATGAAGATCATACACGCAAATCATACACATCGGGAAGCCATTATAGGGCTATTACAAGACGAAAACTTGCCAGTGGGCGATCTGCCTGTTGATCTTCACCACTTTTTTATAGCTGAGCAGGATGAAAAGGTTGTTGGTGCTATTGGTTTAGAGCTTTATTCGTCTTATGGATTGTTGCGTTCGATGGTGGTGCGGAAAGACTATCGAAATAATCAAATTGCAACCGTCCTTGTTGAAAAAATCGAAAGCTATGCCACATCCTTGAAAATTACCCAGCTTTATTTGCTCACAGAAACCGCAGCGGATTATTTTAAAAAGAAATATTATCACACGGTAGAACGGTCAAATGTGCCGGAGGCAATAAAACAATCATCTGAATTCAGCAGCGTTTGCCCCGTGAGTGCTGCTGTCATGTTTAAAGACTTATAATATATGAGCGCCAATAACTGCAACCCGACATCTGAACGGAAAAAGCTCAGTTTTCTCGACCGGTACCTTACGTTGTGGATCTTTGCTGCCATGCTCTTAGGCATAGCGCTAGGATACTTCATCCCTTCAGTGCCCGAAGTTATTAACAGCTATTCCAGCGGAACAACGAACGTGCCGCTTGCTATCGGGCTCATCTTAATGATGTATCCACCATTAGCGAAAGTTCGTTACGAGAAAATGGGGGAAGTATTCAGGAACGTAAAGATTCTCGGCACGTCTTTATTATTAAACTGGGTGATTGGGCCAATGCTAATGTTCTTTTTGGCAATCCTGTTTTTAAACGGCTACCCTGAGTATATGATTGGACTAATATTGATCGGGCTGGCGCGGTGTATTGCTATGGTAATCGTTTGGAACGAGCTGGCTGAAGGAAACAGGGAATATGCAGCAGGGCTGGTTGCATTGAACAGTATATTTGTTCTGCTTAGTATATGATCTGACAGTTTGAGGATTTTTTATTTGAAGTTTTATAGGGTCAGGATTAATTTTTTATGCTGCGGGTGGAATGTCCTGCAGCATTTTTTGTTTCGCTAAA
>Ga0182792_1000450_pt1 | contig 39157 bp, 30 predicted proteins | sample Passage237B_FD_130497 | JGI IMG/M metagenome (GOLD analysis project Ga0182792, IMG submission 130497) | Cellulose adapted compost microbial communities from Newby Island Compost Facility, Milpitas, CA, USA - Passage2 37B (version 2) (version 2) ...
AAGGTGCTTGAACCGCGTGAACTGGTCGATCTGATCCGCGAAAAGGCCCAGGCGACTGTCAATCTTTACGATTCTTGAAATGTCACTGACATAATGCTGTCAGTGGGCTTTGTTATGGTTGTGGCCTGCACGCAGGGATGCAGGATGACCAGCGCATGGCACGGGAAACAAGAGAGCCACGATTCCGGGGGGAGGCTCTGGAGAAACACTCCCGTGCCCTGCGCTGGTGCACCCTGCAGACTCAGCGTGCAGCCAGGCAGGCCGCCTGTCGCGGGCATCCCATCAGCAGAACCAATCAGAACCGGATGACGCAGCGCCGCTGGTCCGCCTGGCTGAGCAGGCAGCATCCGCATGACATTCAGTCGTTGGAGAAACCCCAGCCGCCTCAGCGCGACGCGGGCAGCGTCGAGTGACGGATCATGGGCCTGGGCGTGAGGGTGATCTGCCTGGGCCGGGCAGACTTGTTGTTGAGCATTTCAAGCATCATTGACGAGAGCGTGCGGGCCAGCGTCTTGCGGGGCTCACGGATCGTCGTCAAAGGCGGAATGAATAACTTGGCCGTGCCGATGTCGTCATAACCGGTGACGGCGATATCCTGCGGAACGCGCAGCCCGTTCTTCTGCAGTTCGCTGATGGTGATCATCGCCAGTTCATCGTTGGTGGCCATGATGGCGTCAGGCCGATCGCCCTGCTGAGCGATGGCGTGCACCAGCCGGCGTGTGCGGGCATAGAGGGTTCGACTGGACAGCGATGGCACGGTGATGCTGGCTTCGGTATCGATCATCGTCTGACAGGTCTTCACATCCAGCGGATGCATCTGGCCATCATGCTGAATGGCGCTGGCATAGCGTACGCGGATGCCATGACGATGGCAGGCGTTGACCACGCCCCGCAGCTTCTGACCGTTGGTGCCCCGCATGTCCGCGCCAAGGAAGAGAATGTCGCGTCGGCCTGTGTTCACCAGATGATCGACCAGGTGTTCCATGGCCTGGGCGCGGTTAAGGCCGACGTGGGCAAACTCGGCGGGCGGCTCGGTGCCAATCCAGAAGTCGGCCAGCACCACCGGGAAGCGACACAGCCGCAGTTCTTCGTAGATCTGCTTCGTGTCGGAATCGGGGAATTTGCTCTGGACCACCAGCCCTTCCACGCGCATGGCGCGCATGGTGCGGATGTGCTGCAGCAGTCGGGCGGTTTCGCTCTGGGTAAAGGCAATCTGGACACGATAGCCATGGCTGGCGATGGCCTGCTCGATCATGTCGGTGCGAATGCTCACCACCGGGACGCGGAAGTTGCTCACCATCATGCCGATGGTGTGCGACCGCTGGGCGCGCATCGCCTGGGCGACCATGTCAGGCTCGTAGCCCATTTCGCGGGCGACAGCCTGGATGGTGCGGCGGCGTTCGAGCCCGATGCGGGGATGGTCCTTGAGCGCCATCGACACGGCGGCGATGGAAACACCCGTCCGCTGGGCGATATCCTTCAATGTCGCTGGCATACCTGGCCCTCTGCTCCCACGGGGATGAATCTGCTGGCGGCCTGTTGTCATTGGGCTGACGGCGCCGCGTAGAACAGATCATTCTTCTGGCCATCGGCCACGGCCTGAATCCAGGCGTGCACTTCGCGCAGCTGATTGCCATCACCCCAGTAGAGAGCATAACGAATTTCGACTTCTTCGCCTGCCTTGAGCGTCTGGCCCGAGATGCTGAAGATGCGCAGCTCGCGCCCGGTCTTCTGAGGCACGTGAATCAGCGGATCGCGCAGCTTGGCCTTCTGGACCGCGGCCGGCGCCAGGGCCAGGCCCAGCGAGCAGTCGGACGTGCCCAGATACATGAAGGCCCCGCGCTTGCCCGCAGCGCGCGTTTCGGGGTCGACCATCACGCCGTCGAGCGTCATTTCCGAAAGATACGTTGCGTTATCCGCCGAGCGGGCCAGGTAGATCAGATGCATGTCCTGATACTTCGCATCCTCAAGGGCACGCAGGCGGTTGACGACGTACACCACGCCCGGCTCGCTGGGGTACTGCGAGATGTAAACCTGCTTGATGAGGTTGTCACGCTTGCCTTCGATGAGCACCGTGGCCGAGCCTTCGGGCGCATCGGGGCGTTCCACCACGCTGAAGGTCAGCTGGCTGTCCCAGCTCTCGGGCTTGGACCAGTAGGCATCGTGGCCCTTGGGCAGATCATTGGCGTGGGTGTTGTAGAGAATCGGGTCGGTGATGCGCAGCGTCCTGCCTGCGGGCGTCTTGACCGACACGGCCTGCCACAGGTTGCGATACACGCGGAACTCCGACTTGCCACTCTGCAGCACCACGGCCTGGGTGGTGTCGTCCTTCTTTTCGATGGTGGCTTTGACAGGCTCCTGCGTATCAGCAGCCCACAGCGTCGAGGGGCTCAGCAGACCAAGAGCAGCGGTCGTGACCGTGACAGCCAGAATGGATCGCAGCATGTGAATTATCCTTCTGTTGAATGAATCAAGTATCAGCTTCAATTTTCCGGGATCGACCACTGGGGCACAGGCGGTGACACACGGATGATCTCCGCATTCTTGTAGATCCCGCCATGACCGGCCGTGTCGTGCACACGCACCGCGATGATGTTCTCACCCGACTGGTTCACAAAGTCGGTGATGTCGAACCAGAAAGGCGTCTGCCAGCCATCGCCGTCGCCCACGTCGCCTTCGTGCCTGCCAAGGTGCTTGCCATTGATGTAGACATCAGCGTCACCATCGACCGCGCCGAAGTAAAGCACCAGACGCTTGCCTTCGACATTGGGCAGGCCGCCCAGAACGCGGCGATACCACGCCACGCCATCGTATTTATCATACCCCTGAAGTTCCCAGGCGCGGTTCACACGCAGCGAATTCCAGCTGCGGTCATCGAAGTTCAGATCGAACCACTTCTCCTTCAGGCCCACGTCCTGCGGATCGGTACTGAAGCGCCAGGGCGTGCTCAGGTCCACCACCTGCGAAGGCTCATTGAAGCGCGAGAACTGCCTGTATTTCTCGACGATCCGCTGAATGCCCCAGGTGCTGTGCTTGTCGGTGTGATCCATCGGACGCGGATCGACCGCAAACAGGCTCGCAGGCTCAGTGGCCAGACTCATGCGCTGCTGCCAGTAGTGATGCGCCTTCTTTTCCATTTCCGCTGCAGCAGCGCCGCTGAGCTTGTTGGCCTTCTCGATGGAAGCAATCATGTCCAGCGTCAGTTCGGCCAGCTTCCAGCCACGGGCCACCAGGTCCATACGCTGCTGATAGCGCACAGGCTGCTGGCTGACAATCTGCGTCGCCTGCTGGATGAGCTGCGAACATTCCTCACGCACGCGAGAATAGGCCGGATAGACCAGCTGACTGGCCGAGCGCACTTCGCCACGTTCCGGCGCGAAAGGCTGCGAGCTGGCTTCCTTCCTCATCGACTCACGAATCAGCTGGTAGTAACGCTGAACCAGCGGGCCGGCCTGTTCGCCAAAAGCGCCACGGTAGAAGCGGGATTCCAGCTCTTCGAGAGACTGCGATGGGTCCCACATCAGTTCAGAGTAGACCCACATATCCGCGCCCCACTGCCCAAGCAGAGGCGGCGCATAACCACTGCCCAGAACCAGTCGCATGCCAGCGCTGGAGGGGTACTTCGCCATTTCCTTGATCAGCGCATCGAGCGCATGGCCGGTGGACCAGGGCAGCGACCAGTGACCATACGCCGTGTAGTAGGAAGAAATCACCACACGCCCTTCATTGCCCTCGCGCCAGCCTCGCAGGTCGCTCATCATGGCGTCATGCAGCTTGCCACCCTGATCAAAGTAGTAAGGCAGGAAGTTGTAGACGTCGCTGACGATCGCCCGACGATGAATCTTCTGCTTCGCCGGAGGCTGCCTGCCATCGTAGTAGGCGTAGAAGCCGAAGGTCGCGCCGGGAATTTCCTTCTCCACGCGCGTGGCAATTTCATGGACAAAGCGCATGAATCGGTCGGTCAGTACGGGCTTGGACTGGCCCGCAGCAGGCCCCTGCCCGCCTCGCAGCGTGACATCGACAATACGAGGCTTGCCATCGGCATCAAAGGGAACGTCCCACGCTTTGCAGTTGTCACATTCACAGTGGCCGCCGCCGTCGTTTTCACTCAGGGGGAAGTCGCGCTTTCCGGTCTTTTTCGCGTAGTTGATGATGTTCTGCGCAAAGACATCGAGCATCTCCGGATTGGACAGACACAGCTGGCCGCCATGCGATCCCGAGCGGTAGAAGTTCTGTCGCTGGCCCTTGTAAAGCGCGTAAAACTCGGGAAATTCCTCGCCGTAGCCGCGCGGTGCCCACTGGTTCGGGCCGTTGGCAGGCAGGAACATGAACCAGGCGTGCGAGACTTCAAACTCAAAGGCATGGCCCATGCGCAGATGCCTGCCCCAGAGGTTGATCTCCTGGGTTCGAGCAGGCAGATAAAGCTGGCTGTATGCCCCGGACTCGAAGCGACGGCGAGCGCCCTGTTCGGAACGGTAGAACACCGCATCCATCGAGCGAATCGCAAAGCGAGGCGTGAGTTCCTTATTCAGATCGGCCGGAATGGTCAGCGTGGTCAGCGATGGAATCTCTTCCCCTTCCGGACCGGGGATGTACCACTGCGCCCCGACATATTCACGCAGGAAGTAGATAACCGCGTTAAACGTACCGGCCGACCACGTGCGAGGGTTGCCATATCGCAGCCAGGTCCCCCGCTTGTCATCCAGACCGATGAAATAGACGTTGCCATCCTTGACCACCAGGCGGCTGGCGTCGTGGACCAGGCCCTGTGCATTGACGCCGGCCTGCTGGGCCAGCGGATGATCGCCCACTACCAGACGATAAGGCTTATCGCCGGGCGTCGTGCGGATGGGAAGCTCTGCGCCTGTGGCAATGCGCACCACGCGCTGCAGTTCCGAAGCGGCGAGCTTCACAGATTCAAGATCGGTGTCCTGAACGACAATCTCGTACTGGCTGACCCCATCTTTGACCAGTTCAAGCGAAGCGCCCGCATGCGCGGCGGTCGTCATCTCACTGCAGAGCAGGATCGCCATGATCCGCGTTACCCAGGTCACCAGGTCCTTACGCATCATTCCAGGCCTTTCGTTTCGCACGATGTTTTCAATATGAATCGAGCAGCAGACCGCAATCTCAATCAGGGCAGAGGCCAGTGCTGATGGCGACGCTGTTTGCTGTAAATGTGACCCCAGAAGGGATAGCGCCAGTCCTTGACTTTCTGCATGGCTTCCTGGTTCTTCGACTCCACGTGGCCGTCGATGAACGCCACGTTCAGGGCCTTGTTGTGGGGGTAGACGAAGTTGTCGACGTTGGAGTCGGCCACGTTGGGGCGGTAGTACCACCCGCCGCCGGAGTGAGTCACTTCGGGGTAGGAGTCGATGTAGATCATCACGCTCGAGGGCTTGAGCACGCTGATGCGGCGGTCAACAGTGTAAGCACGCACGTCGGCGAAGTTCTGAACGCCGGTAGTCGGGTTCATGTAGCCAGTTTCATAGCCCGTGCCAATGTAGGTGCTGGTGGCGATGGTAGGCATGTAGTTCAGCCCGGTGGGCATGGTGGAATGCGTCGCCGGGCAGGTGGCCAGACTGGGCTTGTCGCGATTCTCACGCGTGTGGCCGATGTACTCGCCAAAGGCCCCGATCTTGCCAAACGCCGGCCGAGGCTGCTGGGGGTAGTACCAGTCCTGCAGCGGGAACCATTCCTTGAACTCGTTGATGTAGGTTTCCGCGCCGTAGCCGATCTGCTTCATCTGGTTCATGCACTGAATGCCACGGGCCGCCTCGCGGGCTTTGCCAAGGGCAGGCAGCAGGATCGAAATCAGCAGGGCAATGATGGAGATGACCACCAGCAGTTCGATGAGCGTGAAACCGGCGGTGGATCGCCGCGAAGCAAAGAAACAACCCGATTCATTACCCGAGGTGCTGCGGTCCGTTCGTTCGTGAGGCATGCCTGGCTCCAGTGATGAATAGCCAACAGCGAATCTGCTTCCACCAGCCAGGATCACGACGCCTGTGACACCCGCTGACTGTGGCCCCCGCTCTTTTCAGGTGAGAAATGACGAAATGTTGCTTAAACGTAATACTTAAGATGCTTAATCGTTATTGCATCATAGGAATATCCCTTGCGGGCTGTCAAGCAGGAAGTGAATCGCAGGCCTGATCCTGGGAAAGACGACGTTGATCACGGGCAGAAAATGCAGGCAGGGCCGTGAGACGGTGGATTATGGGTCCATCAGCCCCCTGACCGTAAAAAATCGGTAGAATCCTCTGCTCTACGGATCCCCGTCCGTGGGGGTAGCTCGCTGCCCTGCCGACCCGCCAGTTTCACTGGCTCAGGCGCTCCCCAGTGCAGCATGCTCTCCCCCCGGTATCCGGCCCGCAGAACGTAACTGTTCTACCCCTATTTCTTCTGCGAAAGACATCTGGCGTATGGACTACATCCAACTCACCCCGCAGGACCGCGAGGCGATGCTGCGGACCATCGGGGTCAACAAGGTCGAGGATCTGTACTACAGCCTGCCTGAGGAATACCGCCTCAAGGAAGCGCTGAAGCTCTCCGGGCTCCCCACGCCCAAGAGCGAACTGGAACTGCAGCGTGAACTGGCGGAAATGGCCGCCAGCAACCGCCCCGCAGCGGCCGGCGCCTGCTTCCTGGGGGGCGGCGCGTATGACCACTTCATCCCCACCGCGGTTGATGCCCTGGCGCACAACGGAACCTTCACCACGGCCTACACGCCCTACCAGGCGGAAGCCTCGCAGGGCTCGCTGCAGGCGTTCTTCGAGTTCCAGACGCAGGTCTGTCGCATCAGCGGGCTGGATGTCGCCAACGCATCGCTTTACGAAGGCGCTACCGCCTCGGCCGAAGCGGTGATGATGGCCCTCAACGCCACGGGCAAGCGTCGCGTGCTGGTGGCTGACAGCGTGCATCCCCACTACAAGGCGGTGATCAGCACCTATCTGTCCGATCTGCCTGCCCAGTACATCTCCATCCCGCTCAAGGATGGCGTGGTCGATGGCCAGGCCCTGTCGAAGCTGCTGGAAGAAGGCCGCGGCGATACGGCCTGCGTGGTCATTCAGTCGCCCAACGTCTTTGGCCTGATCGAAGACTGGACCGCCCACTTCAACACCACCCACCAGAGCCAGACGCCCGACGGCCAGCCCGGCGAAGCGCTGGCAGTGGCGATCTACAACCCCACCGCCACCGGCCTGCTCAAGCGTCCGGGCGACTGCGGTGCGGACATCGCCGCGGCCGACGGTCAGCCTCTGGGCATTCCGCTGCAGTTCGGCGGGCCTTACCTGGGCCTGTTTTCGGCGCGTCAGAGCCTGCTGCGTCGCATGCCGGGCCGCCTGGTCGGCCAGACGGTCGACGTCAATGGCAAGCGTGGCTACTGCCTGACGCTGCAGACCCGCGAACAGCACATCCGCGGCGCCAAGGCCACCAGTAACGTCTGCACGAACCAGGGCCTGCTGGCGCTGCGTGCGACGATCTACATGTCGGCCATGGGTCCGCAGGGTCTGCGTGAAGTGGCCACCCAGTGCTTCCACAAGGCTCACTACGCCGCGCAGCAGATTGCGGCGCTTCCGGGTTACAGCCTGGCGTACAGCGGCGAGTTCTTCCATGAATTCGTGGTCAATACGCCGGTGCCCGCTCAGAAGATCATCGACGCCGGCCGCGCAAGGAACATCCAGCCCGGCCTGTCCTGCAGGAAACTGGGCATTGGCAGCGAAAACCAGCTGCTGATCGCCGTGACTGAAAAACGCACCAGAAAGCAGATCGACGCCCTGGTCTCGCTCCTGAAGGAAAGCAGGTAATTCACATGAATCAGATTCTCCCCGGTAATCAGCTGGCTCAGGGCATCGTTCCGTCGATCTTCGACATCTCGTCGCCTGGTGCTCGCGCCACCGACCTGCCTGCCCTGGACGTTCCCGAAACCGCGCTGCCCGCTTCGCTGCTGGCCGATCAGCCGCCGGCGCTGCCTGAAGTGGGCCAGCTCGACCTGGTGCGTCACTACACGCACCTGTCGCAGCGTAACTTCTCGGTCGATGCCAACTTCTACCCGCTTGGCTCGTGCACGATGAAGTACAACCCCAAGATCAACGAAGCCGCCGCCGCCATGCCCGGCTTCACGGGTCTGCATCCCCTGCAGGATGACGCCGACGTGCAGGGCGCGCTGAAGATGCTCTACGACACGCGTCTGTGGCTGGCGGAAATCGCCGGCCTGCATGAAGTGTCGCTCCAGCCCTGCGCCGGTGCGCATGGCGAATACGCGGCGCTGAAGGTCATCCGCGCCTACTTCAACGATCCCAAGGGTGGCAACCAGCCCAACCGCAAGACCGTGCTGGCTCCTGACACGGCCCATGGAACCAACCCCGCCTCGTGCGCGATGTGTGGTGCCAACGTGGTGAAGGTTCCCTCGAAGGATGGCATGGTCGATCTGGACGCGCTGCGCAGCCTGGTCAATGAAGACACCGCCGCGCTGATGATTACCAACCCCAACACCGCGGGCATCTTCGACGGGACGATCACCGAGATCGCCAAGATCCTGCATGACGCCGGTGCGCTGCTTTATCTCGACGGCGCGAACATGAACGCCATCGTCGGCGTCTCGCGTCCGGGCGACTTCGGCGTGGACATCATGCACTACAACACGCACAAGACCTTCTCCACGCCGCATGGCTGTGGCGGTCCTGGCGCGGGCCCCATCGCGGTGCGTGACTTCCTGGCCCCCTATCTGCCTGTCCCCCAGGTCCAGAAGGCGGCCGACGGAACGTACTACCTCGAACACGACCGCGAAAAGACCATCGGTAAGGTTCGCTCGTTCGCCGGCCAGTTCGGCGTGCTGCTCCGCTGCTGGGCCTACATCGCGGCCTGTGGTGGCGAAGGCCTGCGTAACGTCGCGCAGACGGCCGTGCTCAACGCCAACTACCTGGGCGCCCGCCTGCGTTCGCGTTTTGCGACGCCTTACTTCGATCCTGGCGCCAACAAGTTCTGCGCCCACGAGTTCATCACGGTTCCCAAGGACCTGCTGGCCAAGGGCGTGACGCTGATCGACATCGCCAAGCGTCTGATCGACTACGGCATTCACCCGCCGACGATGCACTGGCCGGTGCATGACTGCCTGATGGTCGAGCCCACGGAAACTGAAAGCCGTGCAACACTGGATCGTTTCGTCGATGTCATGCTGCAGATCGCCGAGGAAATCGAGAACGACACGCGTACGGTCAACGAAGCGCCGCACCGCGCCCCGGTCCGCCGCCTGGACGAAGTGGCCGCGGCCCGCACGCCGGTGCTGACCCACAAACGCTGATCAGGCATGGCCTGAGAGACAACCTCGCTTATACTTCAGACACTGCATGGCCAGACCATGCAGTGTCTTTTCTTTTGCGGTGGTGAAGAAACGCTGTCGCAGGAGGAAAGACAGAGGGTGGCGGCAGGCGTGATGATTCGCCATGAAGGTCTAACTCCTCTGCCGTTCTCACTCCCCCCTCAACCTCGACCACGCATTCATTCCAGGAGAAGGATCAGACATGAAGCAACGCTCCACGCTGGCCGTCACGATGGTTCTGCTGATGTCGCTGCTGACACTCATCGGCTGCAGTAACGTCAAAAGCAAGAAGGATGCGCTGCTTGATCCGCTCACGCCCACGGCTTATCCGCAGATCGCCGCGCTTGATGGCATCGGCCGATGGCTTTCGTTCATGACGCCGGCCACGTCGCCGCAGAATGATGGCCGCATGAAGATCATCATTCCCGTGGCGGCCGTCGATGGTCCGCAGCGTGAAGTGGAGTACAAGTTTGAATTCTTCGACAACCGAGGCAGGCCGCTGAGCAAGCAGGAAGACTGGAAGTTCATGCGCCTGCCCCCTCGCACGACGCGCCATCTCGAAACGATCTCGCCCGACCACAACACACGTAACTGGCGACTGGTCATCCGCCCGGCCGGTGCGCAGTCGTAAGACTGCCTCACACGATCTTGCAGCTCCACTGCCTCAGTCGCTTCGCGCTGAGCTGCAGGTTTTCCTTCCCGGCCAGTTCCAGTGTCGTGGGACCATCGAACCCGCAGGCCTGCAGGGCTTTGACGATCTTCTCGATACCCACCACGCCGTTGCCCAAGGGGATGATGCCCACCCCGCATCCAAACTCCCGGCCGCGCCGCGGGGCCCACTCGGCGGGCATGTCTTTCCAGTGCACATGCCTGATGCGGGTTCCAAAGACTTTCACAAACTCCAGCGGATCGCCGCCACCGAGCCAGCAGTTTCCCGTGTCGAGATTGATGCCCAGCACATCATCGGCATCGAGGGCTTCAAGCAGATCGGCCATGCCATCGACGGTATCAGTAAGGCGGCCGAAGGGTTCGATCAGCAGTTCAATGCCCAGATCGCGTGCCCACTGAATCGGCTCGTAGAGTTTCTCGCAGATGGCAAAGATCATTTCATGACGTGTCAGGCGGCTGCCAAACTCGGTGCTTGCTTCGCCTTCGGTGGTGATGACCTGTCGGATGCCCAGGGCGTGCGCCAGTCGCAGGGCTTTGATGATCTGATGGGTGGAGTAACGGTCGGGAGCAGGCGGATCAAGCAGCTTGGCGTGGGCACAGATGCTGGCGATGGTCAGTCCGTATTCGCTGGCCAGTTGTTTGAGTTCGCCCGGCCGGGAGTCCAGACTCACGGTTGGCGTGAAGCGATATGTCCCTCCCAGCGATCCCCCATCATGATTGTCTGCCAGATCCAGATACTGAAACCCCATTTCGTGAATACGGAAGAATTGATGCTCGAGGGTGGTGAAGGGTTCAATTAACGCAAAGCAACCAATCTTCATTTGAACTCCCCTTGTCTTATGAAAATGGTTTCAATGCAGCGCAATCAGGTTGTATCTCTTCGAATATAGCGGACGCCCCTTAGGGGAGGGTTAAATGCCACTAAGGGATTTACCCTTTTTTCAATTATCAAGAAGTGATTTGCGCAATGCCTGACTCACGCCAATGCAGCAATGGAACATCACCCCTGAGCCATGATGCTCAGTGATCTGTTGTGAAGCGTAAATCTGTTTTGTGAGATGCAGGCAGAGCGCGCCCCGCCTGCCCAGGCATGAGCATCGGACACTTCAACTTCAGGCAGGCTTGCCCGAGACATTGCGAGGCAGATTGTCATTGCCCGGCGGAACACGCTTAGGTCGGGAAGCCGGCGATTCCTGTGTGCCATTTTCGCGCTGGACCTGCCCCATGGCCATGCTCAGTCGCTCGTAGACGGTATTCATCGACTCCGGGCGGCGCGATGGCTCGGTTTCCACGCAGTCCATCACCAGGCTCGACAGCGCAGGCGGAACCGCCGGGTTAATCTGCCTGGGCGGAAGGAACTCGCTCGACACGCTGCTGCGGTTCAGCGGCTTGCCAACGTTGCCCAGGTTCCCGCTCGCCTTGCCAATGAGGGTGGGCACGTGCTTGCCCGTGAGCATCCAGTAGAGCGTGGCGCCGAGGTTGAACACGTCGGTGCGCGGGGTGATGGCTTTGCGCAGCACCTGCTCGGGAGCGATGTAGTCGGGCGTGCCCTGGATGCGGTCCTTGACCGTGCCAATGGGGCAGCTCTGACCGAAGTCGATCACCTTCACCATGCGTTCACGGGTGTAGATGATGTTGTTGGGCTTGATGTCGCAGTGGACATACCCGCCGGCGTGCATTTCGCCCAGCGCCAGGGCCACCTGCTTGCAGATGTGGACCATCTCCAGCATGTCCTTGGGCTCGCACTGGTCCAGCGGTCGGCCGTCAACCAGTTCCATCAGGACAATGACCTGCCTGGTGCGGATAAACCGGCGTTTACGAATGAGCTTGAAGCTCCGCCTGAGATGCGGATGGCAGAATCGCTTGGCGATATCGTGTTCGACGATGGCCTGATCGATGAATCGCTGCTCTTCCGCGCTGTTGCGGACCACGCGCTTGAGCGCGTAGCGATTATTGTTGGCGTCGGCTACGGCAAAAATCGAGCTGTGGGCACCGAACCCCAGCGTCGCAAGCACTTTATAGCCCAGGATTTCTGTTTCTGTAGCCATCAGGAAATACACACCCCGTTCGTCGAAGAAACTGAAACACCCTTGAACGAACGGTCTCTACTCTTCCATCATACGACGCGCCAGGCTGATACCTGTCAGGCAGCAGCCTTGACAAGCATTTTAACTCCAGCCCTCGAACTGACAACAAATTATCACTGCTGCTCTGTTTATTTCGTCACAGAAGCAGACCAGCGCCCATCATGGAGCGCCCTGCCCGGATCATCATGGTTGGATGTCCAGCCCCCGGATTCATTCCCTGCAGCATCTCTGGTCCGATCGCGGGGCCTGACGGGCAGGCTGCGAAGAAAAAGCCATCGGGTTGATGCAGGGTGGCATCAGCGGGATGGCTTGATAACCAGAAGTCGTTGTACAGATTCAGCTTCAGCGCTGGCTGATCAGCTGCTGGCGGAAGCTCGAGAGGGGAAACAGGTTGCTTCCCTGGCCGCTGCCAGTCTGGATGTAGACACGGTCGCTGGGGATGTTGTAACGCATCTGCAGCTCGCGGACGAGCCAGAGCAGTTCGCGGGTCTGTTTTTCCGTCGGAGCCTGACGATCGGTGTCACCGATCATGCAGATACCGATGGCCGAGCGGTTGAACCAGTCAGCATGCTCGCCGGTGCTGTGGGCCCCGGGCTGCTGCTGCTGCCAGCGGTAGCCGGATTCGATCTGGCCATCGGCAGCGCCCTTGCCATTACCAACCACGAAATGGTAGCCCAGGCCACCCAGGCCGAGCTTTTCGTGGATCTGGTGGAGGCTCTGCGTGGAGCCTTCGAGCGAGCCGCTGTCGTGAATCACGATACCCGCCCAGCCCTGCTGATCGGCAGTGCGGAACAGGCTGGCGCGGCTGTCACCGAGGTTTTCAGTAGAAACCAGGCGAGCCGAAGCGGAAGGAACAACAGGCTGAGGCTCAAGCAGCAGGAGCAGACCCGCACCAAACGTCATGGCCGCCATGAGGGAGGTCAGGACGATGGCCGTTCGTCGATTTGAGGTCGGTGCTTTTGCCATAACCACGCTGCTTATTCAAGTCGGTTCAATCGAACTTCAGTGAATCCATCCCGGAGGTTGCCATCAACCAGTAACAACATCGGCCGATGTGGGGTGGATACTTTTGAAATCCTGATGGATGTCTTGAGTATTTTCCATCTTTTTTTGCAAATTTACTGCGCATCGAGCGGTTTAAGTCGTTCGCGCAAAGCAGGCGACTTTCCGCCGTAAGCATTCTGCTCTGTCAGGCTCGCCGACCTGCCGCGCAAAGCCATATAACGCTCATAAGGCGTACGAGGCTCATTATCGACAAACAAGGCCTTTTCGCACCCGCCCAGCAGCGCCGAGGCGAGAAGCAACCCGCAGACAGCCATTTGCTTACGTGTCTTTAAACGCATGAACCCATTCTATCCCTGCCCGGGGCCCTCGCAACCTTCACAGCCGTTCTAAACGCCATTTCCCGATGAAAAAATTTCCGCTGTCCGCTAAACCGTTCCTTGTAACAATTGGTCGCAACGCCTGTTGCTCGATAAGATGCTGACTTTTCCGGGTCAGACGCCTTGAGAAGGCTCATCCGACCCGGAAATGACGATTTCACACCGGCCTGAACGATTCACAGGCTTTCCACCGTTTTTCCTGCAGGAGCAGGCTGCCATGCCCAACCTCTGGTCCCAGACGCTGATTCCCACCGCCCGCCAGGTTCCCGCCGAGGCGGAAGTTCCCTCCCACCAGCTGATGCTTCGCGCCGGTCTGCTGCGCAAGCTCGGCGCGGGGGTGTACTCCTACCTGCCTCTGGGCCATCGCAGCCTGCAGAAAGCCATGACCATCATCCGCGAGGAAATGGCCAAGGCCGGCGCTCATGAAGTGTTCATGCCCGCCCTGATCCCCATCGAGCTCTACAAGCAGACCGGGCGCGATGAAGCCTATGGCGACAACCTCTTCCGCGTGAAGGACCGTCACGGCCGACCCCAGGCCCTGGGCCCGACCCACGAAGAAGTCATCACCGAAATGGTGGGCGCCTACGTGGAGTCGTACAAGCAGCTGCCCCTGACGCTGTATCAGATTCAGACCAAGTTCCGCGACGAGTTCCGCCCGCGCTTCGGTGTGCTGCGCTCGCGCGAATTCCAGATGAAGGACGCCTACTCCTTCCACACCTCGGTGGATGGTCCCGGCGGCCTGAATGAAATCTATCAGCAGCAGTACGATGCCTACTGTCGCATCTTCACTCGCTGCGGTATTCCCTATGTGACCGTGGAAGCGGAATCCGGCCCCATTGGCGGCTCGGCGTCGCACGAGTTCATGGTCCCCTCCCCCACCGGTGAGGACACCATCCTCGAATCCGACAAGGGCAACTACGCCGCCAACGTGGAGAAGTGCGAAATCGGCCCGCGCTCGCATGACCTGTCGGCCGCGCCAGTTGGTGAGCTGGAAGAAGTCCACACCCCCTCGTGCCCGGGCATTGAGGATGTGGCCAAGTTCCTCAAGACCAAGCCTAAGAACATGATCAAGACGCTGGTCTTCCAGGCCACGGCTGATCCCGCTTCGCTCGAAGCCAATGAGAAGCACCCCACCTTCCGCCTGATCCTGGCGGTGGTGCGTGGCGATCACGACGTCAACGAGGGCAAGATCAAAGCCGCCATTCTGAAGATCTACCCCAACGACACCGACATCCAGCTGGCCGACGAAGCCTTGGCCCGCGCGGCCGGCTTCGCCATCGGGTATGTGGGCCCCCACAGCCCCGTGGTCCTGCAGGACAAGGAAATCCCGATCTTCGTCGATCCCGACGCCGCTCAGGGCGGCTTCTGGGTCACCGGCGCTAACAAGGCCGACCATCACGCCAAGTACTTCAACTGGCAGCGCGATGTCGTCGCTCCGCTGGCGGCGGCCAACCACAGCAGCAGGCTGGTGGTGGCCGACATCCGCAACGCCGTCGAAGGCGATGCTTCGCCGAAGAACGATGGCGGCGTGCTGCGTTCGCGCAAGGGCATCGAAATCGGCCACGTGTTCAAGCTCGGCGACAAGTACACCCGCGCCATGGGCGTGACGATCCTTGGCCCGGACAACCAGCGCATGCACCCGATCATGGGCTGCTATGGCATCGGCGTGAACCGCATCCTGGCGGCGGCGATCGAACGTGAAGGCGGCCATGACGAAAATGGCATCATCTGGCCGGCCTCCATCGCCCCCTACCAGGTGATCATCACCCCGCTCAAGTACGAAGGCCAGGGCAAGGAAGTGGCCCTGAAGCTCGCCGTCGAACTCGAAGCCCAGGGCGTCGATGTGATCATCGACGACCGCGACGAGCGCCCCGGCGTGAAGTTCAAGGACGCCGACCTGATTGGCATCCCCGTGCGTATCGTGCTGGGCGACAAGGGTCTGGCCGCAGGCCAGGCGGAAGTGAAACTCCGCCGCGCCCCCAAGGCCGATCTGGTAGCGCTGGATCAGGTGACCAGCACCGTCGTTGAAGCCCTGAAGTCGCTCTAAGCCAAGGCCCACTGCGGATACAGCCCCACGGCCGTCATGCCCGCGCAAGCGGGGGTGACGGGAAATAACGCGGTGGAAGCTTCAGACGTGTGAAGGTAAAACGCCGATCAATCCCATCGTCGTCTCCTGTTCCATGGAATCGAGAGCTGCCTGTGACGCCCACTCCCACCCCGCTTGAAGCCGCCACGTTCATCGTGAAGCTGCTGCGCGAGCAGGGTCATGTGGCGTACTTCGCAGGCGGCTGTGTGCGTGATGCCCTGCTGGGCCTCAAGCCCAAGGATTACGACGTCGCCACCGACGCCCCGCCTGCAAAGGTGGCGAGCATCTTCCGCAACACGCAGTTTGTGGGCGAAGCCTTCGGCGTCACGCTCGTGAAGCTCAAGGGCTTTTCGGTGGAAGTGGCCACCTTCCGAAAGGAATGGGGCTACACCGATGGCAGGCATCCTTCCCACGTGGAATTCTCTACTGCGGAGCAGGACGCCCAGCGGCGCGACTTCACCATCAACGGCCTGTTTGAAAACCCACTGGCGACGAGCGAACAGGACCGCATCATCGACTACGTCGGCGGCGTGGCGGACCTCAAAGCAGGCATCATCCGCGCCATCGGCAAGCCTGAGGACCGTTTCTCGGAAGACTACCTGCGCATGCTCCGGGCGGTGCGATTTGCCAGTCGATTCGGTTTCGCCATTGAGGAAGCCACGGCCAACGCCATCCGCCATCGTGCACCGTATCTGGGGCAGATCAGCCGGGAGCGCATCGGGCAGGAAGTGCAGACGATGCTCAGCCAGCCTTATGCCAGAGCATCAACCATCCGTCTGGGCGGATGCACGCTGCAGGGTGGGTCGCGCAAAGCACTGGCAGCTGTGCAGCATCTGAGCAATCTGAATCTCGATGGGCCTGTCCTCACCGAAGAATCGATGAACATTGGCCTGCCCATCCTCAGCGCGCTCGATGACATGGACAGCCCGGCCGTGGATTACCCCGCCAGGCTGCTGGGATGGATGCTTGATCGCCACTGCAGCATCCCCGGCGATGGATCAGCCAGCCCTGACTCCTTCACGCCCCTTCGCATCATGGCCGCTCAGAAAGCCGAGGATGTGATCGACCGCTGGCGTCGGGCGCTGGTGCTCTCCAACGGTGTGACCAGCGCGCTGACGGATACCCTGGCCTGCATGGTCAGAGCGCTGGAGTGGTCCGATATGTCGGTCGCGCAGCGTAAACGTCTGCTGGCGATGCCCGCCTGGCCACGCGCGCTGGCCGTGCTCACCGCCCGGGGATATCTCCCGGACACGGAATCACTTGTGCGTCACATTCGTCAGGACACCCATGATCTGGCAGGCGATGATCTGGCGCCGCCTCCCCTGCTCAATGGCGGCGATCTGATCAAAATGGGTCAAAAGCCCGGCCCTGCATTTCGCCGATTACTGGATGAAGCCTACGATGAACAGTTGGAAGGCCGACTCACCAGTCGTCAGGAAGCTTTGAAGTGGCTGGAAAATCTGATTAAAAAACAATGACCCCGTTTCGGGTCACCAGGGCCGGATCGCGATACAATCATCTGCTCGCATGGAAGATTTTCTCACACATTTCACCTATTGGGGCGTGGTGCTGGTCCTTCTGGCCAGTGGTGCGGGACTTCCTATCCCTGAAGATATTCCTCTGATTACTGCGGGTTATCTCTGCGCTCAGGGTTATGCGAACATTTATGTAATGGTTCCCCTGACCTTCTTTACGGTGCTAGGGTCGGACTACATTCTCTACCTCATCGGGCGCAAGTATGGCAGGCATGTCCCCAACCTGCCCCTGTTCCGCCGATTCCTGACTCCCAAGCGTCTGGCCAAAGCCGAAATGGCCTTCCATACCCACGGGGGTAAGACGCTCTTTACTTCGCGATTTGTCCCCGGCGTGCGAGCCGCGGTCTTCTTCACGGCCGGCGTGTTCAAAATCCCCACCTGGAAGCTGCTGCTGTTTGATGGCGCTGCAGCCCTCATCAGCGTTCCGGTGCTGGTGCTGGCAGGCTGGTACTTCGCCGGCCATCTGGACAAGGTCAAGGAAGCCGCCTTCGCCACGCAGCTGAGCGTGGGTACATGCGTCGCCGTGATCGCGTGCATCTTCTTCTACATCAAGTGGCGTAAGCGCAAGGCCGCCAAAGCCGCAGAAGCCGCGCTGGAAGCCGACAACCGATCTGCCACAGCTGATACCCCCTCCGCCAGCCAGGCCGCCAGGGCCCAGACTGCTGACCGCGTGGGCCCGATCAAGGCTTCACCCTCGAATTCCCCGTCCTGAACCGCCTGCGCATGGCGTCTGCATAACTCCATGACCAGCAGATCCCCAGCAGATCTGACTTGCGTTATTCCCCTGTTTGCCTATCTTCAAGGGCATGTCCACGCCTATGCGAATCAACGGGCCGATACAGCTGCGCGACGCGTATCGGCGAGTCAAGGATCAGATCGCCAATGCGGCCGAGAAGTCGGGTCGCAGACCGAGTGATGTGGTACTTGTCGCAGTGACCAAGACCGCCACTCCCGATCAGATCCGCACCATCGTCGAAATGGGCCAGGCCGACCTTGGTGAAAACCGCGTGCAGCATCTTGCACAGCGTGTCGCCCAGACTCAGGAATTCCTGACCCGTCGCCGGGCCCTGGGGGGCAGCCCCAAGGGTAATGACGATCTGCCCAAAGAAATCCGCTGGCATATGATCGGCCACCTGCAGCGCAACAAAGCCAAGCAGGCCGTTCCGCTGGTCCAGCTCATTCACAGCGTCGACAGTCTGCGACTGGCCGAGGAACTGCACGCCTATGGCACCCGGACCGATCGCGTCATCGATATTCTCATTCAGGTCAACACCTCCGGCGAAGCCTCCAAGAGCGGCATCGCCCCGCCTGCGGTGATTCATCTGGCCGAGCAGATCGACAGCATGATGAGCCTGCGTCTGCGTGGCCTGATGACCATGGCCCCCTACAGTGACAACCCCGAAGACAGCCGCCCGGTCTTCGCCCGCACCGCCGAGATCTTCCACGACGTGCGCGAAGCCCGCGTGGCCGGGAACCACTTCAACATCCTGTCGATGGGCATGAGCAACGATTTCACCGTGGCCATTGAGGAAGGGGCTAACCTGGTGCGTGTCGGCCGATCGATCTTCGGTGACGCCGATCACCCCACTGAAGACGACCCGGTGGAGCCGCCGCTGGACTGATCCACCCCTTCTGATGCGTTCCGGGAGCATCCGCATGCCAGCCTTCATCCGAGCCATTCACCCCCTCATCGGGGCGACCGATTATCTGATGGCGCAGGGCTGCGGGGCATCGGCTTTCATCTGCAATCTGTTCACGCGAACCCTGCTGTCTCACCGACGCCAGCGCACCTGCCTGGCGTCGGTTGTATTAAGCAGGGTCCGCTGGTTTTCTGATCACCGCTGGCAGAGTGGTCTGCCGGCGCATCGTCACCTTTGCTGCGAGCATTGACCATGCACATCCGTCCGTTTGAGTCGGAACCGGCCTACACCATTCCGGGCATTTCCACGCAGGCCATCGCCGGCCGCGCCCAGGGCATGAAGAACATCGAAGTCTGGCGATCCACGATGGATCCCGGCTCCCAGACGCCCCTGCATTACCACGACTGCGAAGAAGTGGTGATGATCCTCAGCGGCTCGGGCATTCTCGAAGTGGAAGGTAAGCAGCAGCCTTTCAAAGCAGGCTGCACGCTGCTGGTTCCGCCGAAGGTGGTGCATCAGATCATCAACTCAGGCAGCGAGCCGATTCAGATGTTCGTCGGCCTGTCCGAAACGCCCGGCCGTACGTACACGCCCGATGGCCAGCACATTCCGCTGCCCTGGCAGTAAAGCGCTTGGCTACATCCCTGGGATGGGGCCCTTCTCCGTCAGGTCGATCACTTCCGGCGAGAAGCCGCTGCGGAAGGTGTTCTCCGTGCAGACGGTGGAATCGACGAACTGCCTGAGATAGGCAGGCCCGCCTGCTTTTTCGCCGATGCCCGACATGCCAAAGCCGCCGAAGGGCTGCCTGCCCACCAGCGCGCCGGTGATCGTGCGGTTGAGGTAGAGATTGCCCACCGCAAAGTGCTGACGCGCATAGGCCAGATGCGAAGGCGTTCTGCTGATGACCCCGCCGGTGAGCCTGTACTGCGAATCGTTGGCCATCGCCACGGCCTGTTCGAAGCTCTGCGCGTGCATCACGGCCAGCACCGGGCCGAAGATTTCCTCACGCGCCAGCCTGTGCTCAGGACGAATCCCCGTGAAGATGTGAGGGGGAACATAGCGATGGCGATGTTGATGGATCGCCTCGGGAACCTGACCGGCGTAAACCAGCGTGCCCTCCCGCCTGCCGATGTCGATGTACTGCCAGATTTTCGCGGCGGCGTCATCGTCAATCACCGGGCCAAGATCGGTCTGCGGATTCATCGGGTCGCCCAGCGTCAGCGCCGCGGTGGCAGCGGCCAGTCGCTCCACGAAGCGATCATGCCCATCTCCCACCACGATCACGCGACTGCAGGCCGAGCACTTCTGCCCGCTGTAACCAAACGCCGATTCGCGCACGGCCAGCACCGCCAGATCAGGGTCGGCCGAGGTATCAACGATGATCGCATTCTTCCCGCCCATTTCGCAGATCAGACGCCTGGCCTGCGTCTGGCCTGGCTGCGTGGTTCCCGCGATGCGCTGCAGTTCCACCCCCACATCACGCGAGCCCGTAAAAGCGATGATGGCGACGCGCGGGTCCTGGGACAATGCAGCCCCCACCACTTCGCCCCGGCCGGGCAGCCATTGCACGACGGATTCCGCCACGCCTGCTTCGTGGAACAGGTCCACCATCACTCGGGCAATCCACGAGGACTGCTCCGCCGGCTTGACGATGGCGGGATTGCCCGTGACCAGCGCCGCAGCGGTCATGCCCGTGCAGATTGCCAGCGGGAAATTCCACGGGCTGATGATCGCCGCCACGCCTCGGGCGCGATGGAAGAGCGTGTTGTGTTCCAGCAGATAGCGGCCCAGCGACTGCCCTTCAAACAGCGCTACGGCCTGCCTGGCGTAGTAGTTGAGAAAGTCGATGGCTTCACACACATCCGCGTCGGCCGACCGCCAGGGCTTGGCGGATTCACGGATGATGATGCCCGCCAGTTCATCGCGGCGCTGGCGCATCAGGTCGGCCGTGCGGATCATCGCTGCGGCCCGCTCGCGCACTGAAGTCTGCGACCATGCAGGAAAGGCCTGCTGCGCAGCGTCGATGGCGCGGCGGGCATCCACAGCAGTCGCCTGATTCACATCCACCGCCATCAACGCACTGGCAGCGACCGCCTGTGCAAAGGCTTCGCGCTGATCGGGCTGTGAGAAGTCACGCAGGGGCTCGTTGAGGAAAGCCCGGCCGTCACCCACGCCGGGGACCGCATCACTCAAGGCGTGATATTCGGGAGAATGAAGTTCCTTCGTCGAAAGCGTTTCATGATCCGGCGCTGCAGGCGGCGCCAGCAGCTGTTCCGCAGACAGGCCCTGCACGCTGTGGCCCAGCAGCCAGGATTGGTTGGAGGTGTTTTCCAGCAGCCTGCGCACGAGGTAGGCCATGCCGGGGATCAGTTCGCCGACGGGAACATACTCGCGCACGCGCAGGCCCTGATCGATGGCGGCGAGTTTGAGCGCATCGGCCATGCCGCGCAGCATCTGCAGTTCCAGCGCCGATGCAGGCAGGCCCGCGTGCTCCAGCATCGCCCACGCCGCCGCGATGGAGCGCACGTTGTGCGAGCCGATCGCTGGCAGGATGCCTCCCTGCCCGGCCTGCTTCGGGCAGGCTTCAATCAGCATGCCAGCCATCTGCTCGAAGCAGGCGTCGGAGGCCTGCTTCTGCGTCCACACCGGAACAGGCCAGTGCTGCGACTGGGCGTGAGCGATCTCCTGATTCCAGTACGCCCCTTTCACCAGTCGCACTGTGATGAGCCTGCCTGTGCGCTGCGACCAGTCGATAAGTTTCCGGGCATCAGCAGGCCCGCTGCGCAGATACGCCTGCAGCGCGATGCCTGCATGGAAGTCATGCGTTTCCGCTGCGTGCATGAACAGGTCAAGGGTCAGGTCCTTGAGCGCAGCGTGTTCCATATCGAAGTTGATCAGCACGCCCCGCCTGCCTGCGGTCTGGAGAATCGGAGACAGGCGGGCCATCACGCGCTCAATGGAAGCCTGCGGCGCGATCGGGTCGAACACCGGCGCAAGTGATGTCACCTTGATGGAGACATTCACCCGAGGCACCGCGCCCAGATGGTGGCGCTCCAGCAGCGGATGCTCCGGCCAGGCTGCAGCGGCGTCGGCCACTTCTTCAATGAGCTGCAAATAGCGCTGCTGATAGGCCTCGGCTTCGGCATCGCTCACGCAGGCTTCGCCCAGCAGATCAAGACTGAAAGCCATGCCCTGCTTCCATCGCTGCGCCAGGCCGGGCAGCGCTTCTTCCGGCGTGCTGCCCGCGATGAACTGGCCGGCCATGGCTTCGATCTGCTTTCCCATCGCCGCAGCCATCGCCGAGGGCATGAGCGAACCGGCTTTGAGCGCGGCCTGCATGCCTGCAGGCAGTTTCACATCACCTTCCAGCAGATACTCGCGGATGTGCTGCGCCAGTGCCTGCGGGTCTTGGAGAACGGGAAAAACATCGACCAGCTGAAAGAGTCGGCCACGCGCTTCAGGAGCCTGCATGGCCCAGTCCATCAGCCTGCTGGACCAGAAGCCTTTATCGAGCAGGCCCTTTTCATGACGGGTCATGGCCTCGAGCAGCGCTCGGCCGAGCGTCTGCGTGCGGGCCTCAACGGTGGAATCAGCTGCAGCAGCTGATCGAAGTGGCGTCGCTTCTGCCTGGTGGTTCCCTCGTTTCCAGAACATCGGTCACCTCCCGTCTACCACTCATCCTATGCTCAAGCCCACGACAAGGGCAGCTTCTTTTCGCCGGCCAGCAGTGAGTATCCCGGTTGTGCATCGCAACGCCATCAGGGAACAGAGGTGACAAGGCCTTCTTGTTCTTACGCAAAATCATGCTGACAAAGCGGTCGCTTTACGCATTTTCAATCTGTCGGGCTCTGGTCTGGAACACTACAATCAGGCCGCTGCTACCCCCGCCTTTTTCCGGAGCCTCGAATTGCCCGCCGCACTGCCTCATCGTTCCTGGCTGTTTCGTTTTCTGAATCAACCGCTGGCGCGCACGCCTTATGTCAGGCATCTGCTGGATCGCATCTCCGCCATCCACATCTGGGATAACCTGAGCGACCCGGGCGCGGGTGAAGAAAATAAGAAAGCGGCCTACAGCAACAGCCGGGCGGGCGCTGCATCACTGGGCAGGCTGGCGTTTCTCTATCGCACGCAAGGCTCGCCCCGCTATCACGACGCAGCTACCTATCAGCAGATCATCGATGGCTTTCGTGTCTTCGCAAAACAGCAGGACAGGCAAGGCCGATTCATCTGGGGTGATGGCCACTACTACGCCTTTGGCGTGCATGAACACATCTGGCGTCTGGAACCGCTGATCTACGCCCGCATCTGGCTCGATGAATTCCTCAAGCCCGCCGATCGCAAGCTGGCTGACAGCGTCATTCACAAAGCGATTCCCTACATCCGCAGCGCGCCAAAGAAGTTCCCCAACGCCACGCTGCAGACCAACAATCGCGGCCACGTCTGGCTGGCGGGAACCGTGCTGGCCGGGCTGTATCTGGATGATCCTTCGCTCATCCAGCTGGCCGACCAGTATGCGGACCCCATCATCCTCACCGCCACCACGCCTGCAGGCGAAGTGTGCGAGCGCACCATTCAGTATGGCGGCGGCGGGCCCTGCTCCAACTACACCTACACCGGCTGGGCGTATGTCATGCTCTGGCGTCTGCTGCGCGGCTCGAATCATCTCGATGAACGCCTGCTGCAGTGCATCCGCTGGATGATCAACTGGAACACCCGCAGCGGCTACCCCCTGGCCGCCGCCGCCAGCGTGCGACGCTACAAGTCGCTCACCGGCGTATTCGACGCCGCCCCGGCGATGGAATACTTCGCAGGCAAGGAACCGGCCTTCGCCAGCGCTCTGCAGACCTGGCTCAAGCAGCGCCCCGGCCAGCGGGGTGAGCATGGCCACGGCCATTGCGTCGATCCGCTGATCTTCGCCGCGCTGATTCACTCCCACCCCGCGCTGGCGCATGCGCCCAGGTCAACAAACCCCGCGCCCGCCAGACCCGCCTGGCGTCTGAACAGCGAGCAGCATCTCTCGCACCCGAGCGTGGAGTACAGCACGTTCAACTATCGCTACCAGGCCGGGATCACCTTCCGATCCAACTTCCCGTTCAAGGGCCTGCAGAGCTTCGCCTGGGGTGATGAACCGCCTGTGGTTCATCCTACAGACACGCTGGCCAGCACGCTGATCGTGGGCAAGACCGAAACCGCCGCGACGAATCTCTCACCCGGTCAGAACGGCTGGGACATGTTCCGCCGCTGTGATGGCCACGGGTTCTATGAGCCTTCAGCGGATGCCACCACCATCGTCGCGCGTCGTGACAAGGCCTGGGAAATGTGGATCGCCACGCCGGGCAGCCTGATTCTCGTCGCCGGTGGAAGTAAAACCGTCAAGGCTCGCTGGGTGCTCAACGCCAAGGCCCCCACTGCCGTCACGCTCGACAAGCAGCGCCGGACCGCCACATTCGACAAGCGCAAAGCCGTGGTCCACTGCCTCCAGGGTGGCATGAAGCTGGGCAAGGTTGACGGGCAGGCTGTGCTGCAGGCCAGTATCGCCGAACCGGCGATCTTCGTGTTCAGCGACAGCGCCTTCAAGGTCATCAAGTGGGACAGGCAGAAGCAGACGCTCGCGTATCAGGACGCCAGCGGGCGATACGAAGTGGACCTTGCAACGCCGCTGAATGAGCAGGGTTTTGTGAACCGCCACTGGCATCGCATCAAGCGCATCAGGAAGTAAGTCAGACCAGCCGCCAGCGTGCCCATCGCAAATGGGTGTGGGGTTCCTGCTTCGGGTTGTCATACCAGAGCGTCATGAACTGCCCGGGCTCCACTTCAATGGTGGAGGGATATCCCATATCGCCGCCTGCATTACGGGCGATGAAGAGAGGCTCAGACCAGGTGTCGCCATGATCGTCGCTGACAACGGCCAGCACGGTCTTAGGGTCCTCCCGATTGGCGACGGTGCTCATGATCCTGCCATCATGCATGCGCAGGAGGAAGGCCGGGAATCCCATGATGCCCGTGGGGTGCACCTGCGACCACGTTCTGCCCCCGTCGTGAGATTCGGTCTGCAGCGTCTGGTGAAAGAACGTCTCGTTGTGGTTGCGGATATGCACCACGATGCGACCGTCGGCGGCTTCCACGCCATGCAGCTCGTGGTAATTGTCGACGGTGTGGCCGGGCATGGGGGCGATTTCCGAAAAGGCCTGCCAGCTTTGCCCATCGTCATCTGAAATGGCCACGCCAAGCTTCGCCGCATACGGGCTGCCATTGGTGGAAGCGGTGTGGTGATGGATCTTGAATTTGCCTGCGTGCATCAGGCGGCCGGTGGTCAGTTCGAAGGGACCATGCGGGCTGCCTGTGACCGAGTCGATCCGCGGCGACCAGGTGCGGCCGCCATCGGTGGAACGGATCGCCCAGATGCCAAGCTCCTGCTGACGAATGTCCGGCGTCAGGCTGGCGTGACGCTGCAGCCAGGCGTCGCGATGCTGCGGTGCGATGGTCTGAAAGCGCTCCGGGCTGCGGATGAAATACATCTCCCACGCCAGCGAAGTGAACCAGTTGGCGATGACAGTTCCGCGGGAGGTCACCAGCAGCCCGCCATCGCGGTCATCCAGCGGGCCATCGGCCAGCACCTCAGGCCCCTGCCAGGTTCGGCCCTGGTCCTGCGATCGCAGCAGATGCAGCTGACCATAAGGGCAGGCATGCCGCTGACGCCCGCCTGAGTACACCGCCAGCAGTTCGCCCGAAGGCAGGCGTGCGAGAGTCGGCCAGCCGACGTAATCCATCCCCGGAAGCTGAATCGGCTGCACGTCGAGTATTTCGATCTTCATGAGGCAGATGTCCTGTGAGAAATGCAACGGCCGATCATGCGCACGCACCGGACATCATCACTCGATAGTCCCTAAAAGAAAACCCCGGAGTGCTGGCATCTCCGGGGTCGGTGTTTTTGAGTATCGATGAAACTCAGCGGGCTTAGAGGCGTTCGAGCTTCGTGATGCGGCCGCCAATGATCCACTCCACCACGTAAATGTCGCCATTGGGGGCAAAGCAGGCATCGTGGGGGCTGTTGAACAGCCCGGGCTGGAGGTGACCCGTCCCGGCCAGGTTCGGCCAGGCCTTGGGACGCTGGGCTTCGTCGACGATGCGCGGATCGGCTCCCAGTTCGACCACCAGATTCAGATCCTGATCCAGCAGCTTGATGCCTGCCCGCAGTTCGGGGACCAGGATCAGCCCGTTGTGGAAGTCCAGGCTGCAGGGTGAGGTGGCCACTTCATCGCGATGGCGGACGTACTTGCCCTTCTCGTCATAGACCGTGATGCGGCGGTTGGAGCGGTCGGCGATGTACATCAGGCCATCCGGCCCCACGGCCAGGCCATGCGGGCAGGAGAATCGGCCTGCGCCTTCTTCGCCTGAGAGCGTGTCGATGAGCCTGCCACTGGCGTCATAGCGGAAGACGGCCGAGCCGCCATAACCGTCGGCCACCCAGATTTCGCCGGTCTTCGGATGCTCCTGGGCCCATGTGGGCGTGTAGCGATCCTTGAGGTACTGGCTGAAGGCCGGGCTTTCCAGCCGCTGGAGCAGATTGCCCTTGAGGTCCACCCGGCAGATTTCACAGGAACCCTGATCCACCAGCCAGAGCTGCTGCTGGCCATCGCGACGGGTCAGCGACAGGCCGTGAGCACCCACGAAGCGGTCGCCCCAGGAGTCCACCAGCTTGCCCTGCTGATCGAAGAACAGGACGCCCGGAACCGCCTGGTTGAAGACGACGACGCGGCCATCGTCCAGCACGGCGACGCCATGCGTGCGGCCATTGTTCCTGCCCGAGGCAGTCGCCGGAATGGTTGCCCACTGCTCATGCCACCGATAACGATGCTGTCCGCTGCCCAGAATGATTTCTTTCATAGGGCAGCAGACTACCAGAAATTATTTCCATCGCCATGTGATGGTACGACCTTTTGCAGATTGCCCGTCAGGATTCCATCTTTAATTGCAACTTTGGACCGATTCGTGCCGATAGGGATACAACCCCTCATCGCGATGGCGTGGACCTGCTAAAGGGGTCATGGTGACGATCGAACCGCCGGCTTCATTGACTTCCCGCGGATCGGCCGAATAATTCCCAGACGGTGAAAGGTTAGACATGACCACTCAAAACGCCTCTGCTCCGCTGACCGCTGCCCCCAAGCCGGGCAAAAAGTACTTCACATTGGAAGAGGCTAACCGGTCGCTTCCCTATGTGCGTAAGGTGGTCGCCGACCTGACGCAGTGCTATGCCCGTGTGCTGGAAATCCGCCACGATATTGAGCATCCGCACCTGGATCAGTCGCCGGAACAGCTCGAATCCGAATATGAAGAAGCCATGGAACGCCTGGGCCAGTTCGTCGATGAACTGAACCTGGTGGGCGTGGAACTCAAGGACTTTGAAAAGGGCCTGCTCGACTTCCCCTGCCTGCAGAACGGCCGGGAGGTCCTGCTCTGCTGGCAGCTGGGTGAAGATCAGATCGTCGCCTGGCACGAAGTGGACACCGGCTACAAGGGCCGGCAGCATGTCCACACGCTGGCCACCGCCGGCCAGTAAGCCCCCCAACCCGCATTAAAACAACAGACCCGGATGCAGATGCGTCCGGGTCTGTCTTTTTATCTGCGTGCGATTAATACGGCTTTACGCCGTGGCCGGCTGCTCGGACACCGGCTTGAGAACCGACAGAGCGTCATCGATAGCCACATCCACCCGCTTACGGTTCAGGAAGTAGGAGATGTGGCTGTAGCCGGCCTGGCGGATCAGGTCGATGGCTTCTTCGAAGCGGTCGGCCACGCGACGGGGCGTATGGGCATCGGAGCCCACCACCACTGGAATGCCCCGCTGGGCCATCATGGTGAGCATGGTCTGGTTGGGGTTGTATTCCTTGATGGCTTTGGACACGCCACTGGTGTTGAACTCCATCGCCACGCCGGTCTTTGCAATGCGGTCCAGCGACTGGCCGATGTGCTCGATCACCTCTTCCAGCTTCCAGTCGTTGGGGTAGACGTTCTTTACAAGGTCGGGGTGAGAGAGGGTATCAAACAGCCCCGACTCCGCAGCCATGGCCAGGTGGGTGAAGTAGGTCTTGAAGAACGCCAGCGGCGATTCGGCGGGGAACTGCTGCTGGTAGAACTTGAGCTGCGGATGGACCGACCCGAGCACGTGATGGAACCGGGCCTGAATGAGCTGCTTTTCAAGGTAAGGCTCCAGGCCGGGCCAGTAGTCGCACTCCAGACCCATACGGACGTCCACCACGCCTTTCATGGCGTCGGTGGCCCGCTGGATCAGGGCGACGTATTCGTCGAACTGGTCCTCCCGCATGCGGACCGAGAGGGAGATTTCATCAGGCAGCGGGTTGTGACAGGTCACAATGATGCCCGTCAGGCCACGCTCCAGCGCGGTCCGGGCGTATTCCTCAGGCTCCCCCTTGGCGTGCTTGCACAGCGTGGTGTGCATGTGGCCGTCGTACAGTTTCACGGTTGATGGGCTGCTCGAATCACTCATGGTGGTCCGCTTCTCCACAGTTTTGTCACAACTCCAGCAGCCATTGTAGAGAAACCCCCGCAGCCTGCACGAAACCCATACACGCAGCGGCCTGGCGATAACATCATTGACAAGACAGGGCACGCCCGGCTAACATCCATCCGTTAATCCGGATTGAAGGATATATTCGACATGCACATCCGCCAGATCTTCGACCGTCACCCCGTGACCTTCTCGCTGGAATTCTTCCCCCCTAAGACCCAGCAGGCCACGCAGGAGCTGCTTGATGCGCTGCCCGAATTCGAAGCGCTGGGCCCGGCGTTTGTCGATGTCACCTACGGCGCAGGCGGCGGCACGCGCGAAGCCACCTTCACCCTGGTCAACAAACTGGCCACCGAAACGAAGATGGACCCCATCCCCCATCTGACCTGCGTCTGCCACGATAAGGCCACGATCGATCAGATCCTCGAATCCTATGCGCAGGCCGGGATCAGCAACATCCTGGCGCTGGGCGGCGACCTGCCTCGCGACCGTCAGGACTGGGACCGCTCGAAGGACGCTTTCCGCTACGCGGGCGATCTGGTGGCCCACATCCGCAAGTTCAATGACAAGGGCGTGCATCCCGACAGACAGGGCTTTGGCATCGGCGTGGCCGGCTTCCCCGAAGGTCACCCCGCCACCCCCAACCGCCTGGCCGAGATGGACTACCTCAAAGCCAAGGTCGACGCCGGGGCCGATTACATCGTCACCCAGCTTTTCTTCGACAACCACGACTTCTACGACTTCCGCGACCGCTGCGACCTGGCGGGCATCAAGGTTCCGATCATCGCCGGCCTGCTGCCGATCACCAGCACTGCGGGTCTGCGCCGCATGGGCGATCTGGCTGGCGGCTCACGCTTCCCGGGCAAGCTCCTGCGTGCCCTGGCCGCCTGTGGCGATGACGCCGCAGCAGTCCGCAACGTGGGCATCGAGTGGACGGTCAGCCAGTCCCGCGACCTGCTGGAGAACAACGTTCGCGGCCTGCACTACTACACGCTCAACAAAGCCGACGCCACGAAGCATATCTGCCAGAGCATCGGTTTGACGGTGTGAGGCCCCCGCAACGCGGCCTCCCGCCGGCCTTGCCCACTGTCCGTCACCCCCGCGCACGCAGGCATGACAGATGGAGAGATCAGACCCACTGACACAGAAAATCTGATCCACTAACTCAGAGGGAATCAGCCTGGCAGCCAAGGGCTGACCACCGCCCAGTCGGACATCTCCACCCCGCAATTCACCTTCCCCCCTCCCCCTCTCTACCGGTTGCCAAGGCCGGCCGCGCGGATACACTACAACGGATTCGCCCGTGTACGGACTCCCGCATGCCGGTCAGGTGGCTGACGGGACTTATAAAAAAACCGACCTGACGACAGTCTGACGCTGATTTCGGCCCTGCGGCCTTCCATTCTGCAGGGCGTGTTTGTCGCGTCCGCACGGAGCAACCCCCATGGCAGGATCGATCACCCCTCTCCCCATCATGCTGCTGGAGGAAGAGGAAGATCGCAAAAGATACGCTGAGCTTGAACCCCCAAAGTCCATCGTGGTTCGCTACGGCTATCTCAAGCACATCGCTGAACTTCCCTACGATGGCAAGGACAAGCCAGGCTGCGGCTCGAAGCTGGTCATCATGACCAAGCGCGGCATTGAGCTGGGCGAGATGCTCACCACCACCTGTGGCAACTCAGGCTGTGGCAAGAGCGTCAGCCGCAAGCAGATGCTCCAGTACATCGAGAACTCAGGCGGGAAGGACTTCCCCTTCTCCAACCAGGGCAAGGTCATCCGCGTGGCCACCATTGAGGACCTGCAGGAGCAGGAACGCCTCGAGAAGCAGAAGATGCCCATGATCCGCTTCACCAAGGCCCTGGTCACCGAGCTGGGCCTGCCCATGAAGCTGGTGGACATCGAATGTCTGCTCGGCGGCGAGCGGATCATCTTCCACTACACCTCCGAAGCGTGGGTGGACTTCCGCGAGCTGGTGAAACAGCTGGCGGCCGAGTACCAGACCCGCATCGAGATGCACCAGGTCAACGCCCGCGATGAAGCCCGCCTGGTGGCTGACTATGAAAAGTGTGGTCAGCACTGCTGCTGCAAGCAGTTCCTCAAGGTGCTCAAGCCCGTTTCCATGCGCTCGGCCAAGGTTCAGAAAGCCACGCTCGACCCGACCAAGATCTCCGGCCGCTGTGGCCGCCTGATGTGCTGCCTGCGATACGAAGATGAAACCTACGAGGACCTGCGCAAGCGTCTGCCTCACCGCCAGACGCGAGTGATGACCCCCGATGGCGTGGGGACCGTCATCGATTCGCAGATTCTCACCCAGCTGGTGCTCGTCGCTCCGGACTCAGGCGAAGCGCCGTCGGCCTATCCGCTGGAAAATCTGGAAATCCTCACCAAGGATCACCCCCAATTCCGCAAGCCCGATCCCGCTCAGCAGAGCCAGCCCGCTTCGCGCGATGGCAGCCGACGTGGTCCGGGTGGTGGTGATCGCAGTAGCGGAGGCGGGCCCAACCGTCGCCCGCAGCCTGCGAAGAATCAGCCCGCAGCTCAGCCTGCAGATGAACTGGCCGCGGTGTCACCTGAGGAAGCTCAGGCGCCAACCGAATCGGGTGAACAGCAGCAGAATCGCCAGCGTCCGCCTCGCGAGCAGAACAGGCAGCGTGGCGGCGAAGGTGATCGTCCCCCGCGTGGTGAACGCAAGGAACGTGGCGAGCGAGGTGAACGCAGCGAACGCGGCGAACGTGGGGATCGTGGCCCGCGTCGTCCCCGTCCCGGTCAGCCGCTGCAGGATCACGAAGTGGAATCGCGCGAAGGCGGCCGCCCTGCGTTGACGGACAACGCCCAGCCTCGCCCCTCCATCGAAGGCGCAGGCAGCCCGCCCGCCAACGCCGGTCTGGAATCGGTTGTCGAAGGTGACGAGGAAGGTCCGGATGACGACGGCCCCGAAACCCCGCAGGCAGCCGGTGGCGAAGGTCAGCCTCGCAAGCGTCGTCGCCGTCGCCGTCGTCGTGGCCGCGGCGGTCAGGGTGGCAACAACGCCGGCGGTTCGCCCGATGGCGCATCCAGCCCGCCCCCTGCTCCCCCGGGGGACTGATCTCCATTGATCACAACGCCCCGGTCCACCGGACCTGGGCCTGACTAAAAACGACAACGCCCCATGAAGTCACTTCACGGGGCGTTTTCATTTTCAGATCAGACTGACTGAGGATCAGTCGATTACTCGGGCTTACCGCTGCTGGTGTCATAGACCCAGGCATCGCCGGCGCGGGAGTATTCCACGATTTCGCCCGGGGCGAAGAACAGCGCCAGTTCCTTGGCCGCCGCTTCGGGGCTGTCGGAGCCGTGGATGAGGTTGAAGGAGTTGCTCACGCCAAAGTCGCCACGGATGGTGCCCGGCTCGGCCTTGGAACCGAAGGTAGCGCCCATCATCTTACGGGCCACGGCGATGGCGCCGTTGCCACGGATGGCCAGCACGAGCACGGGCTCGCTAGTCATGAACTTCACCAGGCCGGGGTAGAAGGGACGATCCTTGTGAGCTTCGTAGTGCTTAGCCGCAGTTTCAGGGCTGATGCGGGTGAGCTTGGCGCCCACGATCTGCAGACCCTTTTCTTCAAAACGGGTGATGATCCTGCCCATCAGCCCACGCTGCACAGCGTCTGGCTTGAGAATGATAAGCGTCGTTTCCATTGGCAAACTCCTTAAGTGTATTCTTCGTTTTATCGTTCCATGGGCAGGCTTGTCGCCCATCGGTAAATCGGGGCCAATATCATACCGATCCTTAACTAAAAAGAAATAAGGGACTCGGTAGTCCTCAGCGTCGAGGGAGCGTCGGATTGTCATCCGACAGCGTGCGGACGCGCACATCCTGCGATCGGCCGGTGAGCTTCCAGACAGCCACCTCACCTGCAAACCACTGCATCCACTCCAGACCAGCTTTGACCAGCGCTTCGCCGGCGGTTGCTGCATCGGTGATCAGCTGCCAGCGTTCCTGGCCTTGAACCAGAAAGGTCTGCCCCTGCAGACGTTCATCATGCACAGGCGACAGTTCCACGGCCTGCATGTAGACCGTCAGCTGATTGATCGCATGCCCGCGATGATCTGCTGGCTGTGAATGCAACCCCCTCCCCGCCACATGCGCCAGCGCGGCCAGACTATGGTCTTTACCCGCCGCCCAGGAGGACAGCCCCGCCTGCGTCGTGACCCGCACGGCCAGCATGGAAGGATGCGTTTGATCCAGCAGACTGTCGCCCGTCTTTTTCACAAGCAGACGCGCCCCCGGCCTGGCCGCCCGCTGGGCGATGGTCACCAGTGCATTCATCCGCAGGCCGTTGAGGCTCAGCCAGGACAACTCTGACTGCTGGGGCTCGAGTTCGATGTCCTGCGTGAGGAAGCTCATCAGCCGGGTGCGATAATCGCGCCGCCAGGCGTCGGCGGGCAACTTCGCCTGCTGGCAGGCCATCGCCAGATAGCGCGGCGCATCGGTCGGCCAGTCGGATCCCGGATCGGGCAGGACAATCCCCTCACCGGCCGGGTGCTCTACCAGCAGCCCATGCGACAGTGGATCCACCTGCTGCATGCGATCTTCGCCGACGCCATCAATCAGGAAGGAATCGAACATCAGCGTCAGCTTCAGGCCAAGCGCGGGAAGCTCTTCTGCGGAGAGCGCGGGCTGCTCGGCGGTCGCCGCCGTCACCCGGCTGGCGAGATAACTCATCAGATAGCCAAGCGAATGATCGAGCTCCAGCTGGCCCATGCTGGCGTAGCGGGTGACGCATCGGCTGACTTCGCCTGCGCGATGCAGCGTCAGCCTGGCGCCCATCAGCCGCGTGTTGGCGAGTACTGGAGGCAGGATGCCCTGAATCGGTTCGCGCCTGACCAGCGACTGAATCATGCCCCGGACATACACCGCCACGATGCGCGCCTGCGATGCTTCCAGCGGGAAAGGCGATCGCCTTCCCGTGATTGGCGCAGCGGCTGGGGGTGTCTGGTTCGACATGGGCATGCAGGCATGGTATCACCCCCACGTCGGCGGCGGTAGATGGCCCCGCCTATTGGAGGATGGCATCCCATGCGCGTTCTGCTTCAGCGTGTGACCGAAGGCTCTGTAACCATTGATCAAAGCATCGCCGGCCAGATCGGCCCGGGGCTGGTTATTCTGGCCTGCGCCGGCCATGACGACACGCCTCAGATCGTGCAGCAGATGGCCCGCAAGGTGGCCGAGCTGCGCATCTTCTGCGATGACGCGGGGAAGATGAATCTTTCGCTGCTGGACATCAAGGGTCAGGCGCTGGTGGTCTCACAGTTCACCCTCTACGCCGATGCCCGCAAGGGCCGCCGGCCCAGCTTCACCAATGCCGCCAGGCCTGAACTGGCCAGGCCGCTGGTTGATCAGTTCGCCCAGGAGCTGCGCAACCTCGGCGTCTCCCACGTGGCCACCGGTCAGTTCGGAGCCGACATGCACGTGGTCATTCACAACGACGGCCCGGTGACCATCTGGCTCGACTCCGTTGAACTGGGCATGCACAGCTAAAACGCGTTTCTTCAGATCCGACTCAACATCTTCAATTGATGAGCACCGCCATGTCATCCCGCACGCTGGCTGAACATCTGCAGCATCTCAAGCTCGAACCGGAAGTCATCACCGCGTGGCTCAACGATTCCGCCAGGCCGATGGATGACAATCTGCTCTACCAGCCTGCATGGTGGAAGGATGCATCCCGACTCAAAGCCGTCTGCGATCAGCTTGGCTTTGCGCCTGATATTCACGATGCCTTCGCCCGGGCAGCAGCGATGATTGATGTGAACGATCACGCGTGGTGGGCGATTCTGAATCTGACGGCCCGTGCTTTGGGGCAGGCCAATCACAGTCGATACAAAGCCTATGCGCGCTCAGGCCCGCCTGTCGCAGTCTGGGGGATGCTCGGTGATATGTTCAAGCCCCTGGCGATGCTCACCGGTCTGCCCACCATGATCGCCACGCATCAGCGCATGGGCATCGACATGCAGATCACGCGCGACACGGCCGACGATCTGCCGCTGTGGATGAACGCGCACCTCCTCAAGCATGGCCGATGGGGAACCTGCGATTCTCAGGGCTGGTTCACCAAACATCTCAACGGTGAAATCTTCGCGCTCGGTCGCCTGCAGTTTGAGCTGAGCACCTTCACACTGCCTTTTGTCATCCTGATCAACCACCAGCGTCAGTGCATGGCGATGGCCACGGCCGACCAGTCCATCCGCGCTGATGGTCAGTTTGCCAGCTGCGATATGGCCATCGCCAAAGATGCCCCCGACAACTGGACCACCACCTTCATCTGCAGCGCCGAAGGGTTCACCGGCCATCCAGTCGATCCCCAGGGCTTCATTCGTAGAGAAACCATCACGCTGCCTGCTTCGCAATGGCGCATCCTCACGCGACAGGAAGATGATGTGATCGCCATCCACATCCCCGCGCGAGGCAAGCTCGATACCGCAGCGTGCGAAGCATCCCTGGCGCAGGCGGAAAGTTTCTTCCCGAAATATTTCCCCCACCACCGCCCGCGCGTCTTCACATGCACCTCCTGGCTGATGGATCCCCAGCTTTGCATGATTCAGCAGGGCCAGTGCAACCTCGCCCATTTCGTGAAGCTGTTCCACAGCCTGCCTTACCCCTCGGGTAACAGCAATCAGATGTTCGAGCGCGTGTTTGATAATCAGAACGACATCGCCACGCTGCCTCGCGACACTTCGCTAAGGCGGGAGATCATCGCGCACATGGAAGCCGGCGGCCGATGGCGCAGCGCCAGCGGCTATCGCCTGCTTGAATCCACGCCCTATTGATATTCAGCCTTTGAGGCTCAGACCTTCTGCATGGCCAGCAGCGCCTGACAGATCGCCGCGCCGGCCACCGCATTGGGTCGGCCGTCGGACACCGGCGCATCGGCGCGCGTCTGCTGCGGGATGTAAGGCAGGCTGTCGCCCCACCACGCGATGCGGCTGAGAATGCGCTCAATCGCATCGTCCAGCCCGTAGTGGCTCAGGCCTTCGAGAATGATCGCCACGTGGCCGGTGAAGCAGCCGCCGCCACCCCAGTCCACATCGTTGAGCGTGAAGTGAGGCTGATCGTCGCGGGCGATCGAGTACACGCCGCAGGGCCCCAGGAATCGGCCATCGCGCAGATTTTCCGCAATGGCGCGGGCCTGTTCCTGCGAGTACACGCCCAGCCGCAGCGCTGAGAGCGTCTGAATCGACCAGATCCCCGCTTCGTCGCGCTGCGCGGCCGGGAAGTGCCAGCCCTGCTTCGCATTCCAGAACAGACGATTGCTCGTCGCCAGCAGTCTGTCGGCCCGTTTGAGATCCTCAGGCCGACGCTTCAAGCCCGCCAGCTGACGCAGGCGATCCATCGTGCGCCAGCAGTACACATGCTCATAGTTCGGATTGGGAACCAGTCCTTCATAGCCTGCAGTGTGAAGCTCGATCAGGTGACGATTGTGGCCGAAATCCAGCACACCCTTTGACGAGGCATAGCGCTGATCGAAGGTTTCCAGAATCTGATCCAGACTGTCAATCACGCGCTGGCCTTTAACCTTGCGCGTGAGAAACGCCTTATCGCCGGTGGCATCGACATAGTTGGCCACGATGTGAATCAGCGAGTACGGATTGAAGGCGTAGAACACGCCCAGCCATTCATGCGCCAGCGGGCTGAGGGAATAGCCAATGAAAATCTTCTCGGGGTCGATCATCGTCTCAATCAGCCCGCGCATCGTTCGACCTTCCAGCTGCGAGAGGAAGTGCGACACGTACGACAGGTCCCACAGATAGCTGCAGACCGATCCGCCGTCGATGCCCTCGGCGGCGTAGAAAGGCTGAGCGATGAAGTTTTCGCGATCCCATCGGCTGGTCATGGCCGTCACCCAGCCGCGATAGAAAAGCAGCTTCTGGCGGTCATCCATGCGATCAATCTGCTTCCCGAACTTGCGGTTCACCAGCGCAAACTGCTTCTCCCAGTAAGCCCGCGCAGAATTGGCGTGCGAAGCCAGATCGCTTTCCATCGGCTTCATACCCGGGCCGTGGATTGTCAGGCCCAGATACAGCGTGACGGTCTGATCCTGCTTCATCTCGATCGACCAGCCACGCGGGCCAGCCTTGAGGCCCTTGCCTTCGCCGATGAGCTTCACACGACAGTCATCCACGCGCCAGTTCAGCGGACCTTCCGACCACACCTGATGGCTCGCCGCAGGCGGCTCATAGTTCCACGCCGCAGGCGGACACACACCAAAGGCATGCGCCGGGTTATCGAGCATCGGACGGATATCAACCCGCAGCGTCGCAGGCGAGCGCAGCGTGAGTGTGACGCGCTCCAGCACGCCATCGGCATCGGCCGGCGAGAGCAGTTCACTGCGGATGTCCAGCGAAATGAGCTTGCCATCTACCCGGCGGTGATATGTGCCCTGCCTCTGGATGCTCCAGGGCAGCCATTGGATGTTCTGCAGCATCACTTGAGGCGGCGCGTAATGCTCAGGCCGGCCTGCATCACCAATGGCGGTTTCATACTCAGGCAGATTCAACTGATAACGCAGACCGAAATCCCGCCCGGACACTGGTGGCAGAAAGAAGGAACCAATCCCCATCACCGTGTTGGTAAGCGCCCGCACCGAGCCTCGGCCGGCGAAAACGTAAAGCCTTTCCATCGGAAAACGCGTACGAATCGGATCGATCCCCAGATGCTCGAGCTGCATGCCGCTGTTCCTTAAAGGTCAGAAGGTATGACGCAATATCATATCCAGACCTGATTATTTGCGTCAGACAGCTGCATTGAGGGTTTGCAGCATTCACACGCCTGCCCGTAAAATTCGGGGCCTGTAGACCGTTGTGCTTTACTACTACTCCACTGGAGCTTTATTCCTCATGGCAGGTCGCAAACTCAAGGTCGGTGCTATTGGCATCGGGGGTATCTTCAAGACTCACCTGGGCGGCTGGCTGGCCTCAGAACACGCTGAACTGGTCGCCGGTTCGGACGTGAATCCTGAGATGCTCGCCAAGTGGGGCCAGGAAAACAACATCACCAGGCTCTACACTGACGCGAAGGACCTTATCGCCGATAAGGACATCGACATCGTCGACATCTGCACGCCCAGCAGCTTCCACGCGCCGCTGACCATCGCCGCGCTCGAAGCAGGCAAGCACGTGATCTGCGAAAAGCCGCTGGCCACCAACACCGATGAAATCAGGCAGATGATTGCCGCCCGCGACAAGAGCGGGAAGATGCTCATGACCGCTCAGCACATGCGCTTCAATGCCCGCAACCGTGCGGTGAAAGCGGAAATCGACAAGGGCGTGCTGGGCAACATCTATCACGGCCGCGCGTGGTACCTGCGTCGCGACCAGCTGCCTTCCCGCCCGGGCTTCATCTACAAGAAGAACGCCGGCGGTGGCCCCTGCATCGACATCGGCGTGCACGTGCTCGACCTGTCGCTGTGGCTGATGGGCAACCCCAAGCCTGTGTCGGTCACCGGCGTGTCGAAGAAGGTGCTCGCCGGCCTGCCCGGCGCGTGGTCGGTCTGGGGTGGCAAGGTTCCTCAGGACATGGACGTGGAAGACTTCGCGGCCGGCTTCGTCCGTTTTGAAAACGGCGCGAGCCTGATTCTCGAAGTGTCCTGGCTGCTGCATCACCCGGTCAACGAAGAACGCGTGTGGCTCTACGGCGACAAGGGTGGCCTGTCGCTGCCTGAAGGCGTGTTCTATCACACCGACAACGAGAACCAGCATCAGTACGATGTGACGCTCAAGTATCAGAACGCGCCACTGCCTCCCCACCAGGCCGAGTGCGTGGCCTTCGCCAAGGCCATCGCTGAAGGCGCTCCGAGCCCTGTTCCTGCTGAGCAGTCGCTGCAGGTTCAGTCGATCCTCAACGCCATCTACGAAAGCCAGGAAACGGGCAAGGAAGTCCGCCTGTAATTCAGGGCGAATATTCAGTAGACCTCACCACTGCCGGCTTCATACACCGGCAGTTTTTTTATGCACTCAGGCCAGCAGCAGTTCCAGAGAAAATAAAAAAGCACCGCCAGTTTCCTGGCAGTGCTGGAGAGCAGCCTCAGATGTCAGAGAGAGTCGGTGATTACTTGCGGCGGTCGAAGTGATCTTCCGTCAGCGATTCGGGACGCATGGAAGTCGCATGGCCGTCGCCCCAGAGGTAATTGCCCGACTTGTTGTGCCAGTCGCCGGCGTGTGAGGGCTCGGAGAACTGGTTGACCGCATATTCGTAGCCATAGGAGGCGACGCTGTCACGAATCATGCGCGATTCACCCGTGATGAAGGTGGTCGCAGGCTTGTATACTTCTTCATCTTTCACGCGACCGGCCTTCTTAGCAATATCTGATCCGGCAGCATAGGCCGCGTCGTAATAGTCGGTGGACCCAAAGCCCCAACGGATGGAGTAAACGCCCGTATGACCGGCGTTATAGCGATAGCTCGTCGCGTTCTTGCCACCCCATGAGTTGGGGAATTCATCTGACGGGCACTGAAAAATGCTGTTGTTGCGGAATTTGTCGGCGTAGTTACGTACATGGCCACCATAATCAGCCACCCGCGCATTGTTCTGCTCAGTGGTGTAGGTGATGCCCAGGGTGTACGCCGCCACGCGGGCCCAGGTGGGCGACGAATGATCGGGATGCGTAGCCGCAGTCCAGCCTGAGCCAACAGGGAAGTAACCTTTGTTTTCCGAGTTGTACATGGGGAACGCCATGGCAATCTGACGCAGGTTGGCAAGGCATTTCACATTACGGCCTGCTTCGCGTGCGTTGGAAAGCGCAGGGAGCATCAGCGAAATCAGCAGCGCAATAATGCTGATTACCACCAGCAGCTCAATCAGGGTGAATGCCTTTGTCCTGTGCATGAATCTACTCCTTCTATCTCTGACGGCAGACCACTCGGGG
>Ga0182792_1000451_pt1 | contig 39129 bp, 28 predicted proteins | sample Passage237B_FD_130497 | JGI IMG/M metagenome (GOLD analysis project Ga0182792, IMG submission 130497) | Cellulose adapted compost microbial communities from Newby Island Compost Facility, Milpitas, CA, USA - Passage2 37B (version 2) (version 2) ...
CGGGCGGAGTCGCTCAGACCCGGCCTCCGTGCGGCGCCGGTGGATGGTCGCGCAGGTAGTTGCGGATGCCGCGGAAGATCGCCTCGGCCACGGTGCGCTGGTAGCGCGGATCGGCCAGGCGCGCCTCCTCCTGCGGATTGCTGAGGAAGGCGGTCCCCACGAGGAGGGAGGGGATGTCGGGCGCCTTCAGCACCGCGAAGCCCGCGCGCTCGACATGCGGCTTGTGGACATGGCCGACCCGCCGCAACTCGCCGAGCACCGCGTTGGCGGCGATCTGCGAACTCATGATCTGCGACTTGGTGGACATTTCGAGCAAGAGACTCGCGACCTCGCGATTGCGCGCGCGCAGGTTCACGCCGCCGATCAGGTCGGCGCGATTCTCGCGCGTCGCGAGCCAGCGCGCCGCCGTGCTGCTCGCGCTGCGATCCGAGAGCACGAACACCGACGCGCCCCGGGCGGTCGGCTTGATGAACGCGTCGGCATGGATCGAGACGAAGAGGTCGGCCTGGACGCGGCGCGCCTTGGCCACGCGGGTGCCGAGCGGAACGAAGTAGTCGCCGTCGCGCGTCATGAAGGCCCGCATGCCGGGCTCGGCCGCGATCAGCGCCCCCAATTCCTGCGCGATCGCGAGGACCACGTCCTTTTCGCGAGGGCCCCGCCGGCCCCCGGCGCCCGGGCCCGCCCCGGACGGTCCGACGCTCGCGGGGACGACCGTGCGCCGCGCCGCCGGACGCCGCGCGCGCCCGGTCGCGTGGGCGCTGCCCGTCGCGGGCGCCCTCGCGCTCTCCGGCTGCGCGGCCGTCCCGCAGCAGGTCGAGGCCGGCGAGCCCACCCGTCCCGGGATCACGCAGGAGGACCTGACGGCCGCCCTGGCCGACTACGACGAGCGCAACAACGCGGCCATCGACCTGTCGAGCAGGGAGCACGACCCGAGCGGCTGGGCGACCGCGGACCGGGGCGTGGTGCTGCGCGTCGACCACCACCACACGCGGTACGCCGCGGCGAGCAAGGCGGAGAAGACCGCGGGGACGCCGGTGACCACGACCGCCGACGCGCTGGTCTCGCCGAGCTTCGCGCGGTACCCGATGTGGTTCACGGTCGCCGGCCGGGTCGACGCCGAGGGCGAGGACGGGCCGGTCCGCGTGCTGCTCGTGTACGAGCGCGACGGCGTCCTCGACCCGTGGCGGCTCAGCGCGTCGATCACGCTCCCCGCGCAGAAGCGGCTGACGCCCCGCGCGCCGGGGGACGCCTCGACCCCGACCGGCGCGCAGGTCGAGGCCGCGCAGGCGCTCACCGAGCAGATCGCCACCTACCTCGAGACGGGCGAGGACGGCGGCGTCACGATGCCGAAGCGCGTCGTCGCGCTGCGCGAGCAGATGGTCGGCGACCCCGGGACGACGAAGCTCGCCGAGGTCACCGTCGAAGCGGTCGGGTCCGGGGACGACCCCGCGGACCCGGGCGAGGGCACTCCCAAGGTCGCCGTGGTCGAGGAGGGCGCGCTCGTCACCGCGACGTTCGTCGTGTCGTACACGCAGAAGTCGGCGCGCGGGGACGTGACGCTCGCGTTCAACGACCAGGCGTTCGCCGAGGCGGTCGGGCAGCCCGGTCAGCGCTCGTCGTTCGACCTCGCCTCGGTGCTGGAGGTGGCGGCGGTCCTCCCCGACGAGGGGGCGCCCACGTTCCTCGGGGCGTCTGTGAGCCCGGTCGCGGCCGTGCGCGGCTGACGGACCGGGCGGCGGACCGCGCATGTGACCCAGGTCCCGGTCAGGACGATCAGGGCGGACGTAATCTCCGAGTCAAGTGCGGACCGCGTCCCGGTGTTGACGCCCTTCCCTGGCCCCGGCCGGTCCCCGACGAAGGGAGCACCCGTGGACACCCTCTCGGCCCTGTCCGCCGTCCACCTGCCGCCCGCCGTGCGCGCGGCCCTCGACGCGAGCCCGCGCGTCCTCGTCCCGGAGACCCGCGACGAGCTGTACCGCCTCGCGCTCGGCCCCGTCGGCGGGCCCATCCACGAGGTCGCCTACGACGTCGAGACCGACGAGGGCGTGCGCCGCATCGTCGAGGCGACGGTGACGCGCTGCCGCAACGGCATCGCGGTGAACTACCCCGAGGACTACATGCGCCGGCGCGACCCGGACTGCATGCGGATCGCGGACGACCTGCCCACCGACAAGCCGCGCTACCGCGACGTCTTCGGCGAGGAGTTCGCACCCACCAAGGCCGCGACGCTCGAGTGGCTCGGCCGCCAGGAGCTCGTCGTCGTCCCGTTCAAGGCCGGCGGCCCGACCTACGGCTACCCGTCGCTCGCGCTCGTGCCCGTGAACGCCGCGTTCTTCGCGGTCGCGCTCGCCGACCTGCAGGGCTGGGTGACGTTCGACCAGCTCGTCGAGGAGCACGGCGAGTTCGCCCCGCGCTCGATCCTGTACGTCGCGCCGCCGTTCCGGCACACCGCGTTCCACGGCCGCCAGGTCGTCGTGCACGACCGCACGCCCGACCTGCACGAGGTGTTCGCGTACAACCTCTACCCGGGACCGAGCGCGAAGAAGGGCGTGTTCTCGGTCCTGCTCGACATCGGCGAGCGCGAGGGCTGGATCACCGCGCACGCGTCGGCCGTGCGGGTCACGACGCCGTACGACAACGAGACCGTCGTCATGCACGAGGGCGCGTCGGGCGGCGGCAAGTCGGAGATGTGCCAGGAGTTCCGCCGCCAGGAGGACGGGCGCATCCTGCTCGGCACGAACGTCGTGACGAACGAGCCGTACGTCATCACGCTCGCCGAGTCGAGCGCGCTCGCCCCCGTCACCGACGACATGACGCTGTGCCACTCGTCCCTGCAGGACGACGACGGCCGCCTCGTCATCGCCGACGCCGAGGCGGGCTGGTTCGTCCGCGTCGACAACATGCGCTCCTACGGCGAGGACCCGAACTTCGAGCGCGCCTGCATCCACCCGGACAAGCCGCTGGTGTTCTTCAACATCGCGGGCGTCCCGGACGCGACCGTGCTGCCGTGGGAGCACACGCTCGACTCGACGGGCAAGCCGTGCCCCAACCCGCGTGTCGTGATCGACCGGTCGATGATCCGCAACGTGGTGTCGCGTCCCGAGCACGTGGACGTGCGCACGTTCGGCGTGCGGATGCCCGCCTGCACCCGGGAGAAGCCGTCCTACGGGATCATGGGCGTCACGCACTTCGTGCCGCCGGCCCTCGCGTGGGTGTGGCGCCTCATCGCCCCGCGCGGCGACAAGAACCCGTCGATCGGCGAGTCCGCGTCGGAGCGCACGACCATCAAGCACGGCGGCATGGTGTCCGAGGGCGTCGGCTCGTACTGGCCGTTCTCCACGGGCACGAAGGTCGCCGCGGCGAACCTGCTGCTGCGTCAGCTCGTCGACGCGCACCGCACGCGGTACGTGCTCACACCGAACCAGCACATCGGCGCCTACCAGGTGGGGTTCGCCGCGGAGTGGATGACGCGCGAGTACCTCGCACGGCGCGGTAGCGGCCGGGTGCGCCGCGACCAGCTCACGCCCGCGCGCTGCCCGCTGTTCGGCTACACGCTGCGGGAGATGAAGCTCGACGGGCAGCTCGTGCGGCCCACGTGGCTGGCGCCGGAGATGCAGTCGCAGGTCGGCGTCGAGGCGTACGACGAGGGGGCGCGCATCATCGCGGCGTTTTTCAAGTCGGAGCTCGAGCAGTACCTCACCGACGACCTGGACCCGCTGGGGCGGGCGATCATCGAGGTCGTCCTCAAGGACGGCTCGGTCGAGGACTACGAGGCGCTCACGCCGATGCACATCTGACCGCGCACGCGGCTCGGGCGTTGTCAGTGCGCCCGAGCCGCGTCCGGTCCGCACCGGTCCGCGCAGGGTCCCCGGCCGGTAGGGTGCCGCGAGATGACCGAGGACGCCCCCACGCCGACGTGGGACGACGCGCACGCCGCGGCCCTGGCCGGGCCGTGGCGCCTGCTGGGCCCGCCCCCGGAGTGCACGATCCTCGTCGCCACCCCGGCACCGCTCGCGCTGTCGACCCTGGCGCGCTCCCTGCGCCGCGGCCGCCTGCGGGTCCGCAGCCGTCCCGGTCGGGTCGAGGCCCGGTCGTGGTGGACGCCCGGGGTGGTCGTCGTGGCGTTCCTCGCGGGCACCGCGGACGGCATCTCCTCCCCCGTGTTCGAGGTGGCCGTCGAGGCGGAGGGGCCCGGCTGGGTGCGGCTGCGGGCACGCATGCGCACGGGCGACAAGATCGCGTTCCGCACCACGGTGCCCGCGGCGCTCAACCGCGCCCTCACGACGCTGCGCGCCCGGGGCATCCGTGCCGAGATCACCCCGTGGGAGGACCGGCACGCCCGCTCCCGCACGTCCTGACCTGCGCCCGGGCGCGCCTGCGCTCGATCCGCCCCACCTGCGTCGATGATCTGTCCGGGTGACGCCGGCCGGCGTCACCCGGGTCGTGCGGGAGGAGCGGACGAGGTGCCAGGGCGCAGGCGGACGGGGCCGGTCGAGGGCCGACGGCCGGGGCGCGGGCTCGTCGCGGCGGCGGTCGGGATCGCGCTCGGCGCCGCGTCGCTCGCGGGCTGCTCGGTGTCCGCGATGGCCGAGGTGCCGTCGGGCTCCGCCCTCGCCGCGCTCGACCGGCTCGAGGTCAGGGGCCGCGCCCCGATGACCGGATACGACCGCGAGGCCTTCGGCTTCCGCGCGGTCGACGTCGACCGCAACGGCTGCGACGCCCGCAACGACGTCCTGCGCCGCGACCTCGAGGACGTGAAGCGGCGGTCGGACGGCTGCGTGGTGACCTCCGGCGTGCTGCACGACCCGTACTCGGGCGAGACGATCACGTTCCGCCGCGGCAAGAACGCGAGCGCCGTGCAGATCGACCACGTGGTGGCGGTCGCGGACGCGTGGCAGAAGGGCGCGCAGCGCTGGGACCGCACCACGCGCGAGACGTTCGCCAACGACCCGATGAACCTGCTCGCGGTCGAGGGGTCGCTCAACTCGGCCAAGGGGTCGTCGGACGCGGCGACGTGGCTCCCGCCGAACCGCGGGTTCCGCTGCGCGTACGTCGCGCGGCAGGTCGCGGTGAAGCGCGCCTACGGGCTGTGGGTCACGAAGGCCGAGCACCGGGCGATGGCCGCGGTCCTGCGCACCTGCCCCGACGAGCCGCTGCCGCCGCGCAGCGCGGTCACGCCCGGCTCGTCGGCGCCCGACGCCGACGCGGACGTGCACTACGCGAGCTGCGCCGAGGTGCGCGCCGCGGGTGCCGCGCCGCTGCGGCGCGGTGACGCGGGCTACCGCTCGGGTCTCGACGGCGACGGGGACGGCGTCGCCTGCGAGTAGCACTCACCCGGACGGGTGAAGATCACCCGCTGCTCCCCTAGGTCCGCGCCGCGTGGCTCGCCACGCTGGACACATGCCAGGACGCGCGTCGGGGCAGTGGGCGCACGGCGAGGACAGCGAGGTGGTCCCCGCCGCCGACGCCACGCCCCCGGAGAGCACCCGCTGGTCCGCGGTGACGGCCCTCGTCGTCGCCTCGGTCCTGTCCGTCGGCGTCCTCGCGGCCGTCGTGCTGCTGCTCAAGCAGATCGACGAGAAGCAGCCCACGGCGGCGCTCGCGCTCGTCCTCGTGTCCGCGGCCGTGGTCCTGATCCTCGTCGTCGCGTCGCTCACCGTGATCCTCAAGCGGCTGCGGCTCGACAACGGCAAGGAGGCGATGGGCCTGCCCGCCGGCAGCGTGCGGGCGGTGATCGCGCTGCTGCTCATCATGCTGTTCTTCATCAGCGCGATGTTCCTGTTCGACGCCACGCAGCACCGGACCGTCGACGACCCCGCCGACCTGCGGACCGTCCAGGGACTCACCGCGACGCAGTACAGCGGGCTGCCGCTGGACCAGGTCCAGTCCTCGACGGAGCGGCTGGTCGACGGCGAGGTCCGGTACGACGTGGTGCTCTACCCGCCGCCGGTCGCGACGCCCACGTCCGACGACCTCGCCAAGCAGCTCGTGACGACGGTCGCGACGCTCGTCACGGCCGTCGCCGCGTTCTACTTCGGCTCCAACACCGTGCTTGCCGCGCGCAACCCCCGCGCCCGCACCGCACCGGCGCCACCGACGGCCCCGGTGCCCTCGACTCCGGCGCCCGCCACGGCACCGGCCCGGCGCGGCCTGCTGCGCCGGCGGTCCCGCTGAACGCCTCCCGCGCAGACGTCGCCGCCGGAAAACACCTCGCCCGTCCCACCGCGACCGTGCGAGAGTGCCTCGTCCCTGTCGTCGACCGAGGTGGTGAGCAGTGACGGGTACCCGGTTCGCGCCGCACCAGCCGCGCTGACCCGAGGGCCCCGCCGCGTCGGCGAGGGCACCGGGTTCGCGCACCCGCCGAACCCAGGGAGCCCCGCATGACCTCACCCACCTCTGCCCCGCACGCGCGCCCCGGCACGCGCCCCAGCCTCACGTTCACGGACCTCACCGTCGTCCACCCGGACGGCGCCCTCGCGCTCGACGCCGTCACGGGCTCGTTCGGCCCCGGCCGCACCGGCCTCGTCGGCGCGAACGGCTCGGGCAAGTCGACGCTGCTGCGCGTCGCCGCCGGGCTCCTCGCGCCGACCTCGGGCACGGTCGTCGCCGCCGGCGACGTCGCGTACCTGCCGCAGCACGTCACGCTCGCCGCCGCGACGGTCGCCGACCTCCTGGGGGTCGGGCCCACGCTCGCCGCGCTGCGCGCCATCGAGTCGGGCGACACCCGCGAGGAGCACTTCGAGACGGTCGGCGACGAGTGGGACGTCGAGGCGCGCGCCGCCGACGCCCTGCACCCGCTCGGCCTCGGCGCCGCCGACCTGGACCGCCCGACCGCCACGCTGTCCGGCGGCGAGACGGTCCTCGTCGCGGTCGCCGGGCTGCGGCTGCGCCGGGCCCCGGTCACGCTGCTCGACGAGCCGACGAACAACCTGGACCGCGACGCGCGCGCCGCGCTGCGCGAGCAGCTGCGCACCTGGCCGGGCGCGCTCGTCGTCGTCTCGCACGACGTGGCGCTGCTCGACGAGATGGACGAGACGGCCGAGCTGTACGCGCACCGGCTGTCGGTGCACGGCGGCCCGTACTCGTCGTGGCGCGCCTGGCTCGACACCGAGCAGGCGGCCGCCGCGCGGACCGTGCGGGCCGCGGAGCACCAGGTGAAGGTCGAGCGGCGGCAGCGGGTCGAGGCGGAGACGAAGCTCGCCCGGCGCGCCCGGCAGGGCCGGACGATGGCGGCGAACGCCAAGGCCGCGCCGATCGTCCTCCACGCCTGGGCCGCGAAGGCCGAGGCCACCGCCGGACGCCACCGGCGGCTCATGGACGACCGCCTCGCCGCGAGCCGGTCCGCCGCGGACGCCGCGGCACAGCGCCTGCGCGACGACGAGCCGGTCCGCCTGGACCTGCCGGACCCGGACGTGCCGCGGGGGCGGCGCATCGCCGAGCTCCCGGGCGCGCCGGAGGTCGCCGGCGGCGTCGTGCGCGTGCAGGGCCCGGAGCGGGTCGGGGTCGTCGGGCCGAACGGCGTCGGCAAGACGACGCTGCTCGAGCTGCTCGTCGGCACGCCGCTCGACCGGCCCGACCTGCCGGTCGACCCCGCGCGCGTGCACCGCTTCACGCACCTCGTCGGGTACCTGCCGCAGCGGTCCTGGCACCTGGACGACGACGCGAGTGCGCTCGACCTCGTCGCCGCGGCCGCGCCCACGGTGCCCACGCGCGAGCTGCGCAACCGGCTCGCGCGTCTCCTGCTGCGCGGCGACACCGTGCACCGGCCCGTGGGGACGCTGTCGGGCGGCGAGCGGTTCCGCGTCGCGCTCGCGCGCCTGCTCCTCGCGGACCCGACGCCGCAGCTGCTGGTCCTCGACGAGCCGACGAACGACCTGGACCTGACGACGGTCGACCAGCTCGTCGCCGCGCTCGCCGCCTACCGGGGCGCGCTCGTCGTCGTCAGCCACGACGAGCACTTCCTGGGGCGGCTCGGGCTCGACCGGGTGCTCGAGCTCGGGCGGGACGGGGCGCTGCGCGACGTCCCGTGACGCGGCGCCGCTCGCCCGCGGCCCGCGCCCGGTCTCACCGGTGCGCGGGCTGCGGGACCTCGCCGGGCGTGTCCTGCGACGCGTCGTCGGGTGCGTCCTCGAGCACGCCGTCGGGCGTCGCGCGGGGCTGCGGGACCACGGCGTCGACGACGAGCGACCCCTCGGCCGGCCCCTCGACGAGCACCTCGTCGAGCGCGACGGTCCCCGGCTCCTGCGGCGCGACCTCGCCGCCCGGCCGGAGCCCGGCCAGTGCCCGGTGCGCCCGCACGTAGGCGGGCACGAGCAGCACGACGGCGCCGATCCACGCGAGCGGGTTGCTCCACACCACGCCGGCGTACCCGAACGCGGCGCCGAGGAAGATCGCCGCCCCGGCACGCATGACGAGCTCGACGACTCCGGTGAGCGTCGGGACCGCGGCCTGGCCGAGCCCCTGCAGCGCGCCCCGGAGCACGAACAGGACGCCGAGCACGACGTACATCGCCCCGTTGATCGCGAGGAACAGCGCCGCCATCTCGACGACCTTCTCCTCGCCGGGCCCGACGAACAGCTCGACGAGCTCGGGCCCGAACGCGATGAGCACGACGGCGATCGACACGCCGCCCGCGACGGACATCCACACGGCCTGGACGACGCCGCGGCGGATCCGGTCGCCCTGCCGGGCGCCGAGGTTCTGCGCGGCGAACGTCGAGACCGCCAGCCCGAGCGAGGCGAGCAGCGCGACGGCGAGCCCGTCGACGCGCGCCGCCGTCGTGTACGCCGCGACGGCGTCCGCGCCGAGCTCGTTGAGGCGCAGCTGGACGACGAGCGTCCCGATCGCGATGACCGACGACTGGAAGCCCAGCGGGATGCCGAGGCGCAGGTGCTCGGTCAGGTCGGCGCGCTCCAGCCGGAAGTCGGCGCGGCGGACGTGCAGCACGGGGACCCGCCGCGCGACGTACCAGAGGCACAGCGCCACGGACACGGTCTGCGAGATCACCGTCGCGAGGGCCGCGCCGCCGACGCCGTGACCGCCCACGGCGACGAGCAGCAGCACGAGCGCGATGTTCAGCACGCAGCTCACCACGAGGAACACGAGCGGGGTGCGGGAGTCGCCGATCGCGCGGATCACGGACGCGAGGTAGTTGTACGCCATCGTCGACGTCGCGCCGGCGAAGCTCACCCAGGCGAACGTGTACGCCGCGTCGTACAGCTCCGGCGGGGTCTGCAGCAGCCGCAGCGCGGGCCCGACGAGCACGAGGGCGACGGCCGAGATGACGACGCTCGCCACGGCGGTGAGGACCGTCCCCGTGGCGACGGAGCGGCGCACCGCCGCGTGGTCCCCCGCCCCGAACGCCTGCGCGGTGGGGATCGCGAAGCCCGACGTCATGCCCCACGCGACGCCGAACAGCAGGAACAGCAGGCCGCCGACGGCGCCGACCGCCGCGAGCGAGTCGACGCCGAGCACGCGGCCGACCACGACGGCGTCGGCCACCTGGTAAAGCTGCTGGACGACGTTCCCGATGAGCAGCGGGACGCAGAAGACGAGGATGACGCGCCAGGGGCGGCCGGTCGTGAGGACCTTGGCCATGAGGGAACAGGGCTCCGTGGGGTCGTGCGGGCGGGGCGGTGTCGTCCGACCCCGTCCCGCGCCACCGTCGCGCAGGATCGGATCGATTCGACCGGCGCGATCGTAGCGCTGATCGGGCGTCGCTGTCGCAACGATTCGACCTGCGGCGCGTCAGCCGACGGGCGTGGGGACCTCGTCGTCGGGCTCGGGCAGGAGCGACGCCGCTCCCACGATCTCGAGCACGTCCCGCACGGCGCGGCTCGGATCGCGCAGCGTCACCGCGATCCCGGCCTCGCGCGCCGCCCGCAGCAGCTGCATGACGAACGCCAGCCCCGACGAGTCGATGAAGGTCACCTCGGACGCGTCGACGACGATCGCCCCGTCGCCCGTGAGGGCCGCGACCATCGAGCCGCTCGCCTGCTCGCGCAGCGCGACGTCGATCTCCCCGACCATCCGGACGACCGTGAGACCGGGTTCGGTCTCGACGCGGATCTCTCCCGCAGCGACCACATCGTCTCCTCGTCCGTCGTCGGCCCCCAGGGCCGTGTCCTCTTGTCGTCGACCGTCCCGGCCGCTGCGACAGTACGCGTCGTGCACCGCGCCGCCACCGGAACGGCCGCGACGTCGGTCACAGCTGCGCGCGACCGACGTCGACACCTGCCCAACTCCCCGCACGCAAGGGATGTTCCCGCACAGGTCCGACATCGCGGTTCCCTCGCAGACGCCGAGGCGGCGACGGCCGTCAGGACCGCCACAGTGGGGCGGCCCCACGGTGTCACGGCCACCGCAGGGTGATCGCGCGACATCCTGCGGGTCAGTGACCGAAGGGACGTTCCCGGACGGGTCCGGCACGCACCGGGTGAAGCACTCCAGCGATCCTTGCCGGCGCCGCCTCCTCGTGCTGAGCTCGACGAGTGGCCGCACCTCCGTCACACCTCGCCGAGCTCCTCGGGTCCCCCGACCGGAGCTTCTGGAGCTGCTTCACGCGCGCGACGGACCCCCTGGCGAACCTCTACGGCGACGTCCTGGGGCGCCAGTACGAGTACGACTCCCACGTCGTGAACAGTTCCAAGGTGGCCGTGGGCGACGTGCTGGTCCTCCGCGACGCACACCTGGTCCTCGGGTTCGGCGTCGTCGACGCGATCACGACACGGCCCGACGTCAAGCCGATGCGCCGATGCGTGCGGTGCCGTTCCGCCGACATCTCCGAGCGCAAGAAGACCCTTCCGCGGTTCCGGTGCAACGACTGCAAGGAGGAGTTCGACGAGCCCGACACCGAGATGAAGGCGGTCACGGTCTTCTCGGCGAGCTATGCGTCATGGTGGTCGCCCCTGGCCTCGACCGCCCCGGTCCGCGCGCTCGACGGCGTCTACCAGGGCCGGGACCGGCAGAACGCGATCCGCCGGCTCGACCCCGTGCGCGCCGTCGAGATGCTCGCGTTCCACAGCGACGTCGAGGGGATGCTGCAGCTCGAGCTGCTCGCGTCGAGCGTCGATCTCCCGGGCGGGCACGTCGACGTCGTCGTGCGGCAGCGGGTCGGGCAGGCACGCTTCCGCGACGCGATGTTCGCGCGGTACGGGACGACGTGCGCGGTCACCGGAGAGCAGCCGCGGGAGATCCTCGACGCGGCGCACCTGTACTCCTACGCGGACCGCGGCGAGCACCACGTCGACGGCGGGATGCTCCTGCGCGCGGACGTCCACCGGTTGTTCGACCGGCTCCTGGTGACCGTCGACCCCGAGTCGTGGCGCTCGGTCGTGGCACCGCCGCTCCTCGACCGGTACCCGTCGCTCGCCCCGCTGCACGCCGTGCCGTTCCACGCCGCGCCGGAGAACCGCCCGTCCGCGGAGCTTCTCGCCGAGCACCACGAGCTGTCGCGGAACCGGTGGAAGGACCTCGCGAAAGTCACCTGACACGCCGTGGGCCCCGACCGCACGACGGCGGTCGAGGCCCACGCGACGTGCGAGATCAGGCCACCGCGACCGGCTCGCGCGGCTCGGCGGGCGCCTCGGCCTCGGCGGCCGGGGCGGGCTCGTCGTCGGAGAACAGGTCCTCCGCGGACGCGGCCTCGTAGCGCTCGAGGTCGAGAATGCCCTCGCGACGGGCGACGACGGTCGGGACGAGCGCCTGCCCGGCGACGTTCACGGCGGTGCGGCCCATGTCGAGGATCGGGTCGATCGCGAGCAGCAGCCCGACGCCGGCGAGCGGCAGGCCGAGCGTCGACAGCGTCAGGGTGAGCATGACGACCGCGCCGGTGAGCCCGGCGGTCGCGGCGGACCCGACGACGGAGACGAACGCGATGAGCAGGTAGTCCGTGACGGAGAGGTCGACGCCGAAGATCTGGGCGACGAAGATCGCGGAGATCGCCGGGTAGATCGAGGCGCAGCCGTCCATCTTCGTCGTCGCGCCCAGCGGGACGGCGAACGACGCGTAGGACGACGGGACGCCGAGGTTCCGCTCGGTGACGCGCTGCGTCACGGGCAGGGTGCCGACGGACGACCGGGAGACGAACGCGAGCTGGATCGCCGGCCAGGCGCCGCGGAAGAACGACAGGACGTGCAGGCCGTGCGCCCGCAGGATCACCGGGTAGACGACCAGCAGCACGACGAGCAGGCCGGTGTAGATCGCGGCGGCGTACGTGGCCAGCGGCGACAGCAGGTCCCACCCGTAGGTGGCGACGGCCTTGCCGATGAGACCGAGCGTGCCGAGCGGCGCGAGGCGGATGACCCACCACAGCACCTTCTGCACGACGGCGAGGGCGGAACGGTTGAACGCGAGGAACGGCTCTGCGGCCTTCCCGGAGCGCAGGGCGGCGATGCCGACGACGAGCGCGACGACGACGATCTGCAGCACGTTGAACGAGACGGACGTGGACGCGGTGCCGTCCTCGGCGATCTGCGTCTGGGCACCCAGGCCGAGGAAGTTGCCGGGGATCAGGCCGTTGAGGAAGTCGATCCACGAGCCGGTCTTGCTGGGCTCGGAGCCGGCGCTCGGGTCGAGCGTGGAGCGCGAGCCGGGCTGGAACAGCAGGCCGAGGCCGATGCCGACGGTCACGGAGATCGCCGCGGTGACGGCGAACCACAGGAGCGTCTGGCCGGCGAGGCGGGCGGCGTTGGTGACGTGCCGCAGGTTGGCGATCGACGCGACGATCGCGAGGAACACCAGCGGCGGGACGATCGCCTTCAGGAGGGTGACGAACGACGAGCCGATGGTGTCGAGCGTCGTCGTGAGCCAGTTCGCGGAGCCGTCGGCGACGGGGCCGAGGCGGAGCGCGACCCAGCCGAGGAGCACACCGAGCGCGAGGCCGAGGACGACCTGGACGGTGAAGGACGGCAGCCGCAGGCCCCGACGGGCGGGCTGCTGGGTGGACGTGTCGGGCACGGGGTGACCTTTCGGGGGCGTCACGACGACGCGCGTCGTGACGCGAGGAAGGGGACGTCGCCCACGGCGGGGAGGGGAATCCCCGACGAGGGCGGGAGGCCGCGCGGGGCGTGGCGGACGAGGTGAAGGCCGGAGGACCGGCGGGCGCGGGGCGGTCAGCCGCGCGCAGGGACCCTGGGGGCCAGGACGACCGGTCGGGCCGACGGGACCGTGGAGGTCGGGAGGACCGTGGAGGTCAACAGCTCCGGGCGTGGCGACAGAGCGCGCTGGCGACCAGGTTCAGGTCGACGGCACGTCGCTCGGTCAGGTACCACGCGCTCACGCGGGAGCAGCTCCTCGGGTCGGGAGTTCGTCGCGAACTCGTCGGGAAGGGCGCCTCGAGGTCCCGGCGGGGACGCACGGCGCTGAACCACCATACGTCGGACGGTTGCTCGAACCAACGAGACTCGCGTCACCTCGGCGCGGCGCTGCCGACCTCCCGCCCCACACGTGAGTGCTTGCGCGAGTACAGGAAGTAGATCGCGAAGCCGATCGCGAGCCAGATGACGAACCGCAGCCACGTCTCGACCGGCAGGTTGAGCGCGAGGTACAGGCAGATCGCCGCGGACAGCAGCGGCAGCACCGGGACCCACGGCACCCGGAACGCCCGCGGCAGGTCCGGCCGCGTCCGCCGCAGCACGATCACGCCGACGCTCACCAGCACGAACGCCGACAGCGTGCCGATGTTCACCATCTCCTCGAGCACGCCCACGGGCGTGAACCCGGCGACGACAGCGCACACCGCCGTGACGATCGCGGTGATGACCCACGGCGTGCGGAACGTGGGGTGGACCTTCGCCAGGCGGGGCGGCAGGAGGTGGTCGCGGCTCATCGCGAACATCACGCGCGACGCCCCGATCATCAGCGTGAGCACCACGGTCGTCAGGCCGGCCACCGCGCCCGCGGAGATGACCGTGGCCATCCAGTCCTGCCCGTGCACCTCGAACGCGTTGGCGAGCGCCGCCTCCGGTGACAGCTCGTCGAACGGCACCATGCCGGTCACGACGAGCGCGACCGCGCAGTACAGCAGCGTGCAGATGGCGAGCGAGCCGATGATCCCGATCGGCAGGTCCCGCTTGGGGTTGCGCGTCTCCTCCGCGGTCGTCGCGACGACGTCGAACCCGATGTACGCGAAGAACACGAGCGCAGCCCCGGCGAAGACGCCGCCGACCCCGAACGCCGCGGGCTCGAGGCCGAGCATCGCCTGAAGCAGCGGCTGCGTCAGCCCGCTCGACGACTCGGTGGGCTCCGCGGGCGGGATGAACGGGTCGTAGTTGGCCGTCGAGACGTACTGGATGCCGGCGAAGATCACGAACAGGACGATGAACAGCTTGATCCCGACGAGCACGAGGTTGACCCGCATCGACTCCTTGATGCCGAGCGAGATGAGCGCACCCAGCGCGAGGATCAGCACCACCGCCGGCAGGTCGACCACTCCCCCGTACGCGACCGCCTCCGGGATGTCCCAGCCCACCTGCGACAGGAACGTCCCGAGGTACGCGCTCCACCCCTGCGCGACGACGCTCGCCCCGAGGAACATCTCCAGCAGCAGGTCCCAGCCGACGATCCACGCGAGCAGCTCCCCGAGGCTGGCGTAGCTGAACGTGTACGCCGACCCGGACACCGGCACGCTCGAGGCGAACTCGGCGTAGCACATGGCCGCGAGCCCGCAGCAGACGGCGGCGACGACGAACGACAGGACGATCGACGGCCCGGCCACCTCGTGCGCGGCGCGCCCGGTGAGCGTGAAGATCCCGGCGCCGATGACGACCCCGACGCCGAAGACGATGAGGTCGAGCGCCCCGAGGGACTTCTTGAGCTGGTACTCCGGCTCGTCGGCGTCGGCCAACGACTGCTCGACCGACTTCGTCCGCAGCAAGCTCATGAGACGTCCTCCCGCCGTGCCACCAGGACGATTGCGAGTGTCCCGGATGTCGGGTCCGTCCGCGCGACGAGAGTCAGTCGGACGAGGTGCGGCGTTCCGCGATGTACGCCAGGCGGCGCAGGGTCTCGGTGTTGCGGGCCTTCAGGACAGCGGCGCGCAGCGGGCGTGGGACGAGCGTGCCGGGGCCGGCCACCGCGTCCTCGTCGATCCGCACGAGGCAGCCCTCGGTGCGGGGCTTCACGCGGATGGTCACGCGCGCCTCCCCCGCGGGCCAGCCGCGCGCGACGAGGTCGATGCCGTGCTCGGGGTCCCACTCGCGCACGTCGGTGACGTCGTCGAGCAGGGCGGGCCACAGCCCCACGGAGTGCTCGATCCGCGCGCCGGGCGCCGGCCAGTCGGGGCTGACGGAGCGGATGCGGGACGTGCCGACGACCCAGGCGGCGTAGCTCCAGCCGTCGGCGAGGACGTCGAGCACCGCGGCCGGGGCGCAGTCCATGCGTCGTACGACCGTGATCATGCGCATCCCTTTCGTCCGGGCAACCCAGGGCACTCATCGTGCGTCCCGTACGGGTGACGCGCGACCGGACGGCCGCTCTCGACGCGCGGCCCCGGCCCTCCGCCGGTAGGAACGTCAGGCATGGTGACGATCGGGTTCCATCACTCGCACGAGCAGGTCCACCCGGGGCGGCTGCTGGCCGCGGCGCAGCGCGCGCAGGAGGTGGGCTTCGACGCGGGCATGTGCTCGGACCACCTCGCGCCGTGGTCCGCCGCGCAGGGGCACTCGGGGTTCGCATGGTCGTGGCTGGGTGCGGCGCTGGCGACGACGAGCCTGCCGTTCGGGGTGGTGAACGCGCCGGGCCAGCGCTACCACCCGGTGATCGTGGCGCAGGCGGCGGCGACGCTCGCGGCGATGTTCCCGGGGCGGTTCTGGGTCGCGCTCGGGTCGGGCGAGAACCTCAACGAGCACGTCACGGGTGACGGGTGGCCGCCGAAGGGTGTGCGGGACGCGCGGCTGCGGGAGTGCGTCGCGGTGATCCGGGCGCTGCTGGCGGGCGAGGAGGTGTCGCACGACGGCCTGGTCCGCGTGGACCGCGCGAAGCTGTGGACGCTCCCGGACGAGCCGCCCGCGCTGATCGGCCCCGCGGTGACGCCCGCGACGGCCGCGGCGCACGCGGCGTGGGCGGACGGGCTGGTCACGGTGAACCAGGACCCGCAGCGGCTGCGCGAGGTCGTGGCCGCGTACCGCGAGGCGGGCGGGCGCGGGACGATCGCGCTGCAGGTGCACGTGAGCTGGGCGCCGGACGAGGCGCAGGCGCTCGCGGTGGCCCGGGAGCAGTGGGGCGTGCAGGTGTTCGGCCCGCCGCTGGCGTGGGACCTGGACCTGCCGGAGTCGTTCGACGCGCTCGCGCCGCACGTGTCCGACGACGCGGTGCGGGGCTCGGTGCTCGTCGAGCACGACCCGGCGCGTCTCGCGGACCGGCTCGCGGCGCTCGTCGGGATCGGGTTCGACGCGGTCTACGTCCACCAGGTGGCGACGGACCCGCGCTCGTCGGACGAGAAGCACCCGTCGGCGGACCCGACGGCGACCCCGCGGGACGCGACCCTCGACCGGTTCCTCGACATGGCCGGCGAGCACCTCCTGCCGGCACTGCGGGAGGCGACGGCATGAGGATCCGGGAGACCGGCGACCTGTGGTGGAAGACCGCCGTCATCTACTGCCTGGACGTCGAGACGTTCATGGACTGGGACGACGACGGCACCGGCGACTTCCAGGGGCTGACGCAGCGCATCGACCACCTCGCGGACCTGGGGGTCACGTGCCTGTGGCTCATGCCGTTCTACCCGACGGCCGACCGCGACGACGGTTACGACATCACCGACTTCCTCGGGGTCGACCCGCGTCTCGGCGACGTCGGCGACCTGGTGCGGATGATCCGCACGGCCCGGGACCGCGGCATCCGCGTCATCGCGGACCTCGTCGTGAACCACACCAGCGACCGGCACCCGTGGTTCCGCGCGGCCCGCCGCAGCAAGGACTCGCCCTACCGCGACTACTACGTCTGGAGCGCGACCGAGCCGCCCGACACGAGCGAGCAGGTGGTCTTCCCCGACCAGGAGTCGGGCATCTGGACGCGCGACGAGGCGACCGGCGAGTGGTACCGCCACCGCTTCTACCGGCACCAGCCGGACCTCAACACGGCGAACCCCGCGGTGCGCGACGAGATCGCGAAGGCGGTCGGGTACTGGATGCAGCTCGGGCTGTCGGGCTTCCGCGTGGACGCCGTGCCGTACTTCCTCGAGGACACGGCGAAGCACCCGGACGACGACCTGCAGGACCCGCACGACTACCTGCGAGACCTGCGCTCGTTCCTGTCGCGGCGGGCCGGCGACTCGGTGCTCATGGGCGAGGTCAACCTGCCGTACGACCAGCAGCGCCGCTTCTTCGGGGACGACGACGGCGACGGCACCGCCGACGGGACCGAGCTGACGCTGCAGTTCGACTTCGTCGCGATGCAGCAGATGTACCTGTCGCTCGCGCGACGCGACGCCCGTCCGCTGGCGGCGACGCTCGCCGCTCGCCCGACGATCCCGCGCGACGCGCAGTGGGCGACGTTCGTGCGCAACCACGACGAGCTGACGCTCGACAAGCTGTCCGACGACGAGCGCGCGGAGGTGTTCGCGGCGTTCGGCCCGGACGAGGACATGCAGCTCTACGGCCGCGGGCTGCGGCGCCGGCTCCCCCCGATGCTGGACGGCGACCCGCGCCGCGTCCGGATGGTCTACTCGCTGCTGTTCTCGCTGCCCGGCACGCCCGTGCTGTTCTACGGCGAGGAGATCGGGATGGGTGAGAACCTCGCCGCCGACGGTCGCCTGGCGGTGCGCACCCCGATGCAGTGGACCGACGAGCGCAACGGCGGGTTCAGCCGCGCGGCGCCGTCCCGCCTGCCCGGCCCGGTGGTCGAGGACGGCTACGGTCCCGCGCACGTCAACGTCGCCGCGCAGCGGCTCGACCCCGACTCGCTGCTGGCGTTCGTCCGGCTCCTGGTGCGGCGGTACCGGGAGAGCCCCGAGCTCGGGTGGGCCCGCGAGGTCGAGATCCTCGACCAGCCCCACGACGCGGTCCTGGCCCACCGCTGCACGTGGGACGACGGGTCGATGGTCGCGCTGCACAACCTGGCCCCCGAGCCGGTGGTCGTGCCGCTCGAGCTGCACGACTGCTCGACCGAGGGCGCACCCGTGCGGCTCGTGGACCTGCTGGAGGACGGCGAGACCGTGGTCGACGCCCACGGCCGTGTCGAGCTCGAGCTGCCGGGCTACGGCTACCGGTGGCTGCGGGTCGTCCACGAGGAGGAACGCCGGCTGGTCTGACCGCGTGCCGTCGGTGCGGGTCGTCGCCGGTCTGCGACGATCCGCACCGTGCTCGTCGACGCGCAGGAGATCACCCGCCCCGTCCCGCTCCAGCTCCCGTCCGGGCGGCTGAACCCCGAGGCGGTGGGCTGGACCCGCACGCCGCTGCACGACACGGACCGCGTCGGCCGGTGGGCGTGGCGCTGGGGCCGGGCGAAGCGGTGGGAGTACTGGGCGGTGCTGACGCCGACGCACGTCGTCGGCGTGACGGTCTCGTCGCTCGACTACGCGGGGCTCGCGCAGGTGTGGGTGCTGGACCGCGCGACCGGCGACGAGGTCGACGCGGTCGCGATCGCGCCGCTCGCGGTCGGCACGCGCCTGCCGGGCACGCTGGGCGCGGGGCCGGCCACCGTGTCGACACGCGCGGTGAAGGCCAGGTTCGACGACGACGAGCGCGGCACCCGCCTGCGCGCCCGCACCGCCCGCGTGCGGCTCGACGTGACCGCCGCGCTGCCGGCCGGGCACGAGCGGCTGGGCGTGGTCGTGCCGTGGGACGACCGGACGTTCCAGTACACGGTCAAGGACGTCGCCCGGCCGGTCGCCGGTCGGCTCGGGGTCGACGGCGTGACGCACGAGGTGCCGGAGGGCTCGTTCGCGGTGCTCGACCACGGGCGCGGGTACTGGCCGCGCGAGCTGTCGTGGAACTGGGGGTTCGGTGCGGGGGTGGTCGGCGGGAGCGTCGTCGGGCTGCAGCTGGGCGGCCGCTGGACCGACGGCACGGGCTCGACCGAGAACGCGGTCGTCGTCGACGGTCGCCTGCACAAGCTGCGCGAGGACCTGACCTGGACGTGGGCGGAGGGCCGGTGGACCGACCCGTGGACCGTGCGCGGGGCGTGCGCGGACCTGACGTTCACGCCGTTCCACGACCGGGTCTCGCGGACCGACCTGCGCGTGGTGCGCTCGTCGACGCACCAGTGCTTCGGCCACTGGTCCGGGTGGGTCGCGCTCGACGACGGCACGCGGCTGGAGGTCCGTGACCTGCTGGGCTCCGCGGAGGACGTCACCCAGCGCTGGTGACCTCGCGCCGGCGAGCGGTCGAGACATCTCCGCGTCAGGCATATAGTGAACAGCGTGTCCACGAATTCCTCGCCGCACCGGCGCGGCCGCCCGCGGTCCGTCGAACGGCGACGCGCCGTCCTGGACGCGGCGGCGGAGCTCGCGCTCTCCAGCGCCTCGCTCCCCACCATCGACGCGATCGCCACGCGGGCCGGCTGCTCCCGGACCACGCTCTACAAGTGGTGGCCCTCGGCCGCCGCCGTGCTGCTCGAGGGCCTCCTCGAGCGGTTCCACGCGAGCATCGAGTTCGACGACGCGATGCCCGTCCGCGACGCGCTGACCGCCCAGGTCGACGCGCTCGTCCGACTGCTGCGGGACACGCCCGCCGGAGGTCTGATCCGCCAGCTCATGGCGGCCTCGATCACCGACGCCGCCACCGCCACCGCACTGCTCGACCAGTGGATGGAACCCCGCCGCCAGGCGGCGCTGCACCACCTCGAGCGCGGCGTCGCCGCCGGCGAGATCCGCCCCGAGGCGGACGCGGACCTCGTCGTCGACGCGCTGTTCGCGCCCGCGTACCACAGGCTGGTGTGGGGGCACGCCCCGCTCGACGACGACCTCGCCGAGACCGTGTGCTCCCTCGTCTGGCCCGCGATCGCCGTCGCCACACCACGACCCGCGGCAGACCCCGCCGCACCACCGGCTCCGGACCGAGGAGAACACGCATGACCACCGTCGCGAAGAACATGGTCGACACGCTCGTCGCCTCAGGCGTCAAGCGCGTCTACGGCATCCCCGGCGACTCGCTCAACGGCTTCACCGACGCCCTGCGCGGCTCGGGCATCGACTGGGTGCACGTGCGCCACGAGGAGGCGGCGGCGTTCGCGGCCGGCGCGGAGGCCGCGCTGACCGGCGAGCTCGCCGTGTGCGTCGGCTCGTGCGGCCCCGGCAACCTGCACCTCATCAACGGCCTGTTCGACGCGCAGCGCTCGGGCGTCCCGGTCCTCGCGATCGCCGCCCACATCCCCACCTCGGAGATCGGCTCCGGCTACTTCCAGGAGACCCACCCGCAGGAGCTGTTCCGCGAGTGCTCGGTCTACGTGGAGTACGCGGCCTCCCCCGTGCAGATGCCGCGCGTCCTGCGCGCCGCGATGCAGGCCGCCGTCGAGCAGAAGGGCGTCGCCGTCGTCGTCATCCCCGGTGACGTCGCGCTCGCCGACGCGCTCGACGAGACCGCCACCGCGATCCGCGCGTCCCAGCCGCGCGTCATCCCGTCCGACGACGAGCTCGCGCGGGCCGCGCAGCTCCTCAACGACGCGAAGCGCGTGACGATCCTCGCCGGCGCGGGCACCGAGGGCGCGCACGCCGAGCTCATCGCGCTCGCCGACACGCTCGGCGCGCCGATCGTGCACACGCTGCGCTCCAAGCAGTTCGTCGAGCACGACAACCCGTTCGACGTCGGCATGACCGGCCTGCTCGGCTTCGCGTCCGGCTACAAGGCGATGGAGTCGTGCGACACGCTCCTCATGCTCGGCACGGACTTCCCGTACCAGCCGTTCCTGCCCGACAAGGCGAAGGTCATCCAGGTCGACATCCGCGGCGAGCGGCTCGGCCGCCGTGCGCACCTCGAGCTCGGCCTCGTCGGCGACGTCCGCGAGACGCTGCTCGGCCTGCAGCCGCTGCTGCGCCGGCACGACGACCGCGACCACCTCGAGGACGCGCTCGCGCACTACGCCAAGACCCGCACCAAGCTCGACGACCTCGCGACCCCGCGCAAGGGCGACCAGCCGCTGCACCCGCAGTACGTCGCGAAGCTGATCGACGAGATCGCCTCCGACGACGCCGTGTTCATCCCCGACGTCGGCTCGCCGGTCATCTGGGCCGCGCGCTACCTCACGATGAACGGCAAGCGCCGCGTCATCGGCTCGTTCATCCACGGGTCGATGGCCAACGCGCTGCCGCAGGCCGTGGGCGTCGCGGCGTCGCACCCGGGGCGCCAGGTCGTCGCGATGTCCGGCGACGGCGGCGTCGCGATGCTGCTCGGCGAGCTGCTGACGTTCACGCAGAACAAGCTGCCCGTGAAGATCGTCGTGTTCAACAACGCGTCGCTGAACTTCGTCGAGCTCGAGATGAAGGCCGCGGGCTTCGTCACCAGCGCGACCGACCTGGAGAACCCGTCGCTCGCGGCGATCGCCGAGGCCGCCGGCCTCAAGGCGTTCCGCGTCGAGCGGTCCAAGGACCTGCGCAAGGCGCTCGAGCAGGCGTTCGCGTACGACGGGCCCGCGTTCGTCGACGTCGTCACCGAGCGCCAGGAGCTGACCATCCCGCCGTCGGTCAAGCTCGAGCAGGCCAAGGGCTTCGCGCTCTACGCGCTGCGCACGCTGCTGTCAGGCCGCGGCGACGAGCTCCTCGACCTCACGCGCGCCAACCTGCGCCAGGTCTTCTGACGCGCGAGGTGCTCTGACGGACCAGGCGGCGGCGCGCGGCCCAGCGCGCCGCCGCCGCCGTGAGCAGCAGGGTGACCCGGACGAGCGGACGCACGGACAGGACGTCGGTCCTCCGGGACGGATCCGGTGACCGAGGTCCTCTCAAGGCGGGGCGCTGCGCTGCCGACGTAGCCGTGTCCACCTGAGGAGGGTCATGCGCCGCCGTCTCGTCGCAGCACTCGCGTGCGCGCTCGTCGTGTCCGGCTGCGGCGCCGCGTCAGACGGTCCGCGACCCGCGCGGAACGTGCCCGGCATGTCGCTCGCGCGGGACCGGGTGACCCCGGCCCCGACCCCGTCTCCGCGGACCACGACGCCCGCGGAGACGGTCGTCGTCGAACCGCGCACCGACGACAGCGCCTCGCACGTCCGGATCTCGTCGCTCGGGTTCGACGTCCCCGCGGGGTGGAGCGTCGAGCGCGTCGACGACGCGTGGGGCGAGACCCGCGACCTGGCGCCGGTCGGCTTCGGCATGGCGCTGGCCTCCGTCACGACGCGCGCCATCGCGGGCGAGGGCGACCGCGCCGTCGAGTCGATGCTGGAGCCCCTCGCGCAGCTCTGGCAGCGCTACGGACCGGTCCAGGACGTCGCGGTCTCCTGGGACCCGATGCCGAGCGCCCGGGGCTTCGTGGTCAGGTACGAGGTCGCGCCACCCGGCGAAGGGCTGTACGACCTGCTCGCCGTCGCGGTGCACGACAGGCGGGAGACGACGGTCGCGCTGGTCCAGGTCGTCGCGCCCGCGGGCACGCTGCAGGAGTCGGTGTCGTTCGACGTGCTGCGGTCGGTGCGCTGGGAGTCCTGACCGCCCGCGCGGTCCGTCAGGCGTGCTCGGCGTCGCGTCCCAGGGGGGCGAGCACGTCGCGCTCCTCCTCGGGGTCGACCACCGGGTGCGGGCCGGTGAGCCCGGGCGCGTGCTGCAGCAGCACCTCCGCGGCGTGGTCCGCGAGCGCGAAACCGGCCGAGCCGTACAGGTGGAACACCGCATCCGCGCCGTGCCGCTCGAGCTCGGCCACGTCGTCGTCGTACCGCGCGATCGCCGCGACCTTGCCGGTGAACCCGGCGGCGTGCAGCCGCGCGAGGGCGATGAGGTTGGCGTTGTGGAACGGCATGGCGAGCACGGCGACCTTGACCCGGCCGGCGCGCTTGACCCGGGTCCAGAACTCCAGGTCGGTCGCGTCCGCGCGGACCACCTCGTAGCCCTCGTCGCGCAGCGCCGCGTACCGGGTGCTGTCGTGCTCGACGCCGACGACCGCGAGGCCGTGCTCGTCGCGCAGCCGCGCGTACGTCGACGCGCCGACCCGCCCGAGACCGAGGACGAGCGCGTCCGCGTCGCCGATGTCGACGAGGCGGTCGTCGGGGTGCAGGCGTCCGGCGTCCCGGGCCGGCAGCAGGCGCGACAGCCGGGTCGCGAGCTCGACGCCGCGGCGGTTGACGATCGCGGACAGGCCGAAGCTGAACGCGACCGCGAGGGAGATGACGACGACCCACGCCTCGTCGAGCATCCCGGTGCTCGCGCCGACCGCGGCGACGATGATCCCGAACTCCGAGTAGTTCGACAGCACGAGCCCCGCGAGGAACGACGTGCGGCGCCGCAGGCGCATGAACCAGAGCATGACGGCGTACGCGGCGACCTGGAGCGGGAGCAGCACGAGCAGCAGGAGCCCCAGCCCGATCTCCAGCACGTGCGGCGTGCCGTGCAGGCCGATCTGCACGAAGAACGCCACGAGCATGAGGTCCTTGAACGTCATGAGGGACCGGGAGAGCTCGCCCGCCTGCGCGTGGCTGGACAGCAGCACGCCGACGACGAGCGCGCCCACGTCCCCGTCGATCCCGACGAGCTCGAACAGCCCGTACCCGAGCACGACCGCGACGACGACGCCGAACAGCGCCTGCAGCTCGCCGTGGCCGACGCGGTCCCAGATGCGGTGCAGGAGCCACTTGCTCGGGAGCAGCAGCACCAGCAGCAGCGCCCACGGGCTCGGCGGCTCGCCGCTCGACAGCGACAGGAAGACCACGGCCGCGACGTCCTGCATGACGAGCACACCGACCGCGATGCGCCCGTAGAGCGACGTGGTGTCGGAGCGGTCGTCGAGGACCTTCACGACGAACACGGTCGAGGAGAACGACAGCGCGAAGCCGACGAGCGCGAGCGCGCCGAACGACTCCCCCGCGACGTGCCCGAGCCCGAGGACGGCCAGCAGGCCCAGGAAGCCGACGGCGAGCGCGACGCTCACCGTCATGTGCACGGCGGTCGTGAGCCAGATCTCGCGGCGCAGCAGCGTGCGGACGTCGAGCTTGAGCCCGATCGCGAACAGCAGCAGCACGACGCCCAGGTCGGCGATCGGCTCGAGGGACGGCAGGGGCGGCGCCCCCCCGGCGCCGCGCGCGGAGCCCGCGCCCGGGGACCCCCCGGCCGGGGGGGGGGGGGGGCGGCGCCCGGCGGGGGCCGAGCGCGAAGCCCGCGCCGAGGAACCCGACGAGCGGGGGCAGGCGCAGCAGGACGGCGAGCAGGCCTCCCGCCAGCGCGGCGCCGAGGTACAGGGCGATGTCGGCCACGCGGGTCCCCTCGTCGTACGAACAGCTGGTCCATTCTGCCTGCTCCGTACAGACGACCTCGGAGCCGTCCACACCAGGGCGCGCGCTAGCCTCGCCGGTGTGAGCCCCACCGGCCGGCCGTGGCGTACGCGGTGGCGCGCGGTCCCGTGGCTCGTCGCGGGCGCACCGCGCTGGGTCCGCGTGGCCGTCGGGCTGGTGGTGCTCGGGCTGGGCCTGTTCCTCGTGGTCCGCCCCCTGACCGCGCTCGGTGTGCTCGGTCTCTACGTCGGCGTGAGCGCGATGGTGTCGGGCGCGGCGGACCTGCTCGACCGCCCGCCGGGCGGGTCGTGGGTCGGCGGCGCGCTCTGGCTCGTCGGCGGGCTCGTCGTCGCGGTGTGGCTCGGCCGGGACGTCGACCTGCTGGTGCCCGCCGTGGCGGTGCTGCTGGTCGCCTCCGGGGTCGTGGACCTCGTCGCCCTCGCGCGCGAGCGGACCGCCGAGCGGGTGCTCCGGGCGCTGTTCGGGCTCGCGCAGGTCGCGTGGGGCGTCATGGCGCTGTGGTGGCCCGACGTCGCGCTCGTCGTGGTCGCGATCCTGTTCGGCGCGCGCACGGCGGTGTTCGGGGTCGGGCTGCTGTGGCGGGCTCTCGTGCGTCCCGCCGTCACCCGTCCCGACGACGCGCGCCGCCGGTGGGCCCCCGCGCTGCGGTGGGCCGCGGGCGTGCTCGTCGTGCTCGTCTCCGGCGGCGCTCTGTGGGTCGGCCACCTGTTCCGCGGCGGGGCGCCCGTCGCGGACTCGTTCTACGACGCGCCCGACGAGGTGCCCGACGAGCCCGGGCGTCTGCTGCGGTCGCAGCCCTACGACGGCGACCTGCCCGCCGGCCTGCGCGGCTACCGGATCCTCTACACGACGACCGCGAGCGACGGCACGCCCGCCCTCGCGTCGGGAGTGCTCGCCGTGCCGGACTCCGACGAGCCCGCGCCGCTCGTCGCGTGGGCGCACGGCACGGTCGGCGTCGCGCGGGGCTGCGCGCCGTCGCTCGGCCCGGACGCGGTCTCGTCGGACGGCGTCCCCGCGACCGCCGCGCTCGCCGCGAACGGCTGGGCGCTCGTCGCGACCGACTACACCGGCATGGGCACGCAGGGCCGGTTCCCCTACCTCGTCGGCGCGGGCGAGGCGCACTCCGTGCTCGACTCCGCGCGCGCCGCACGGCAGGTCCCCGGCGTCGCGCTCGACGACCGCACGGTCCTGTGGGGCCACTCGCAGGGCGGGCACGCCGCGCTGTGGGCGGGACAGCTCGCCTCGTCGTACGCGCCGGACCTCGACGTGCGCGGCACCGCCGCCCTGTCTCCCGCTGCGAGCCCGCTCGCCATGGCGCAGGTGGTCCACGAGAACCCCGGCGCCGGCACCGCGCTCGCCGTGTCGTTCGTCGCGACCGCGTACGCGCTCACCTACCCGGACGTCGACCTCGACGCGGTCGTCGTGCCGTCCGCGCGGACGATCGTGCGGGAGGCCGCGACCCGGTGCACCGGCGAGGCCGGCACGCTCGCGACGGTCCTCACCGGCCTCGCCGTCTCCCGCGACCAGCCGATCCTGCGCGACCCGCCGACCACCGGCGTGATCGGCGACCGCCTGCGCGAGAACGTCCCCACCGGCGCCCCTGGGACGCGCCGCTGCTCGTCGCGCACGGCACGGACGACACCGTCGTCCCGTACCGGCTCACGCAGGAGTGGCTGCCGCTCGCGTGCGCGAGCGGGGCCACCGTCGAGTCCCGCGCCCACCCGGGCCGGTCGCACCTCGACGTCCTGCACGCCGATTCCCCGCTCACCGACGACCTCGTCACGTGGACACGCGCACGCCTCGCGGACGAGCCCGCCGACAGCACCTGCGGCTGACCGTCACCCGTCCGGGGGCGACATCTCGGACGCCCTGGTAACGATCACGTCACCGTCGCCCTGGATCCCGACGAACCCGGCGCGTCGCCCCCGCGCAGCCGCTACGGTCTCGCGGGACCGCGGACCACCGCCGCGGCGCACCGACCCCTGGAGAGACGTGACCGCGAACCACCCCGGCCCCGGCATCCCCGACGGGCAGAACCCCGGCTTCCCGGCCGCTCCGCCCCCGCCCTCCTACGGGTACCCGCAGGGCGGCCACCCCGGGGCCTACGAGTCCGACAAGTCGTTCGTCGCCGCGTGGCTGCTGTCGTACTTCCTCGGGTTCCTCGGTGTCGACCGCTTCTACCTCGGCAAGACGGGCACCGGCGTCGCCAAGCTCGTCACGCTCGGCGGCTGCGGGATCTGGGCGCTCATCGACCTGATCCTCATCCTCGCGGGCGTCCTCAAGGACGCGCAGGAGCGGCCGCTCCAGGGCTACGAGCAGCACAAGAAGCTGGCGTGGATCATCACCGCCGTGCTGATCGTCGTCGGTGGCTTCTCCGGCTTCACGTTCGGGCCGGAGATCACCTTCACCAACAGCTGATCCCACCCCGGGAGCGCACGCTCCCGCCTGAACCGAGAGCCGGTCCCGCAGCGTCGCGAGGCCGGCTTTCGTTCATCTCTGCCCGCCTGTCGCCCGTTCGCGGGCGTCGTCCACAGCCGGAACCGCGCCACGCCTGCGCCCGCGAGGTTTCGGGTACTTTGCCCGCCATGGGTCACTCAGGGGGCAGGGCTCGCACGCTCGCGGCCGCGACCGTCACCGGCATCGTGCTCGCCCTGGCGGCGTGCACCGACAGCGGGAGCGCGGCCCCGACGGCACCACCCACGACGTCCGCACCGGCGACGCCGTCCCCCACACCGACCGCCACGCCCGAGCCGTCGCCGACACCGACCGCAGCCCTCCCCGACGTCACCGTCGCACCCACGCGGCCCGCGGCCCTCGACGGACCGGCGACCGAGGAGAACGCGGCGGCCGTCGCCGAGTACTTCATGTCGCTCTTCCCGTACATGTACGCGACGGGTGACACCTCGGAGTGGGAGCGACTGAGCGGTGCGAGCTGCGGGTACTGCTCGGGGACCCTGGACGACCTCAACGAGAAGATCGCGGTCGGAAGGCACGCCGAGGGCGGTCACTTCGAGTTCGAGGGACGGGGGGCGTCGACCTTCGACGGCCGCGAGTTCTTCGCGTGGGTCGTCTTCGTGCAGCACCCGTCGCGGGCCGTCGACGGGTCCGGCGACCTCGTCGAGGACTTTCCCGACACGTCCCGTGTCCGCGCCCAGGTCACTCTGACCTGGGACGGCTCGGGTTGGTCCGTGGACGGGGTGGACCCCGCGAAGCTCGAGACGCTGTGAGACCCGCGCCATCAGCGGCCGCCGTCGCCTGTGTCGTGACGGCGCTGCTCTGGGGGACGGGCGCACCGGCCCACGGTGACGACGTGGTGATCACAGCACCCGGCGACGACGCCCTGCACGCGCGAGCGTTCGCGGCGTCCCGTGCGTTCCGGGCGTGGAAGGCGGCGGCGGTGCCGCCGGAGCTGCGGCTGGAGAACTACAAGCGCGCGGCGACCTGCGACGACGATCCCGAGCTCCGTGAGCCGGGGATCGACCAGTCCTGCTACGTCCCGCCCGGCGTCGCGGTCACCGGCCCGCCGTGCGAGGACGGCCCCGCGCTCGCGCCGCTCTGGCACCAGTTCCGCGCGACCCTCGAGTCGGAGTGGTCCGACTGGGAGATGGTGGTGGGCTGGTCCTGCCCGGAGCACCTGCTGCCCCCGGTCGGCATCGAGGACTTCCGGGTGCTGCGCATCGCGCCTCCGACCGTGGGTGTCCAGCCGTCCGGCGAGATGCTCGTGAACAAGGCGGCCATCCTCTTCACGGCCGACGACGCCCAGTCCTTCGACGTCGAGATCGCGGGCTTCGACGTCGAGATCGTCGCGGAGCCGGTCACGTGGGACTGGGAGTTCGACGACGGCGAGCGGCTCACCACGGACGTCCCCGGCGCGCCGTACCCGTCGTTCGAGGTGACGCACACGTTCACCGAGCCCCTGCAGGCCAGCACCGTCCGCCTGACGACGTCCTGGCGGGGCCGCTACCGCGTGGCTGCGGACCCGCTCCGCAAGTGGCGCGCGATCGACGGAACCGCGACGACCGAGTCCACGAGCGAGCCGTTCGACGTGGTCGAGCTCCGGTCACGCCTCACGGGCTGAGCGGACCGGAGGGGGTCGCCGTCGCACGCGCGGCCGGGCGCCGCCGTCAGACGGCGCACTCGCAGACGAGGTTGTACTCGACGACCTGCTCGCCGTCCTGCGCCCACTCCTCCGCCTCCCGGCGGGACGCGAACCTGCGGCCCGCGAGCCGTCCGTTCGCGAGCAGCACGCTGAACTCGATCTGCTCCCGCGGGTCCACCCACCCCGCCGTGGTGCCCGTGCTCTCGACCGCCTGGCTCATCACCGCCTCCTCACACCTCGCGCAACACCACCCGCGCGGCAGGTAGTCCCGTTCGCCTCCGAGGCCCTCCAGGCGGCGCGCCTCGGAGGCTCCCGGCGCGAGGTCGACGTGCTCAGCGCGCACGTCTCTTCGCGTACGGGAGCACCGTCCCGATCGCCCGATCGGAGTAGGTGCGTCCGACCTCGGCCCTAGACTCCCCGGCGTGATGACCAGGGCGTTCGCGAGCGCGACGCGAGTCGACGACCGCGGGCTGCGGCTGGGGCTCGCGCCCGCGCTCACGCCCGAGGGCGTGGTGGACGACCCGAGCTTCTTCCACGGGTTCGCGGCGCACCCGCAGGTCCTCGCGCGCGGGCTGCTGACGCTCGCGGACGTCACCGCGACGCGGTACTTCCAGTTCACGCCGTCGTCGTTGCGCGACCCGGTGCTGACGGCGCACGGCGACCGCCTGCGGGCGGAGTGCTTCTCGTCGTGCAACAGCGTGTACGCGCGGCTCGACCTGCTGCCCGACGCGTTCGACTCCGGCGAGGTACAGCACGGGACGACGAACGTCGACGTGGGTGTCGAGACGCGGGTCGCGTTGGCGTCGGTGGGGCGCGGCCGGCTGCTGCACCTGGACGTGGGACGCGACGGCCTGACGGTGTCGAGCCCGGAGGGCACGGCGACCGAGCGGCCGGTGGAGATGCCGGGACGGTGGGTGCGTGCGCTCGGTAACGTCGCTGAGCTGCACCGCGGGCTGAGCCCGGCGTTCACGGTGGGCGCGGCGGCGGCGAAGGCGTTCGTCGCGGGTCTGCCGGCGGCGACGAGCACGGCCAGGTCGGCGTGGCTCGTCGCCGACCGCACGGGCGTGCGGCTCGCGACCCGGCCGACGAAGGGCGGCGTGCTCGTCGCCGGGCTGCACCGGCTGAGCGCGGCCAAGCGTCTGCTCCCCCACGTCACGGGCCTGTCGGCGTACGGCGGTGCGGAGCCCGGGCCGGTCGTGGTCGAGCTCGCGCTTCCCGGTGCGCGCCTGGTGCTGGGGCTGACGGACGAGGCGTGGCGCGGCCACTCCGGCGAGGGGTCGCTGCTGTCCGCGCTGGCGGGGCCGACCGTCGCGGAGGACGCGGACCTGGTGAGCGCGCTGCTGGCGTTCGAGCCGGTGGTCGACGTGGCCCGGCTCGCGCGGGCGGCGGACCTCGACGAGGCGCGGGTGCAGGCGGGCCTCGCCGTGCTCGCGGCGGACGGCCGGGTCGGCTGGGACCTGCGCGACGGCGCGTACTTCCACCGTGAGCTGCCGCATGACCCGGAGCGCGTCGAGAAGGACAACCCGCGCCTGGTCAGCGCCCGTCGGCTCGTCGAGGACGGTGCGGTGACGCCCGTCGACGGGGGCTGGGCGGTGCGCAGCCGCACGGGCGGCCCCGACCACCGTGTGTCGTCCGGACGCTGCACGTGCCCGTGGTTCCTGCGGCACGGCACCGGGCGCGGCCCGTGCGCGCACCTGCTGGCCGTCCGCATCCTGGAGGAGACCGCGTGACCGAGACCCCGACCCTGCCGGCGAAGCTCGTCGCGGCGATCGACGTGTTCACCGAGCTCGGGTGGCGCGACGCGACGCTCGCGGACGCGCTCGACCGCCCGCTGGGCACGCCCGATCAGCAGCGCGTCGCGCGCGCCGGGCTCGCGTCGGGCGCGTGGGGCGAGTACGGGCCGATCGGCGACTCGACGTGGGGCTGGGTCCCGTGGGTCGACGTCGACACGGACCTGCTCGCGGTGTTCGCGGTGCGGGTGGGCGTCGACGCGAAGCGCGCGGCGCAGGTGCTGCCGCCCAGCCACCGGCTGGGCGACGAGCGCACGGCGCGGCTCCTGGCGTCCCGCGGCCCGCAGTTCACGGCCGCGTTCGTCACGGCGGCGTGCCGGTCGAACCGGCGCCCGTGGGAGCACGCGACCAGCGTCTACGCCGGGGCCGTGGTGCGCGCGGTGGACCTGCTGGACCTGCCCGTGCCGCACGAGGTGGAGTACCTCAAGGACTGGTCGGTGTACGCGCTGGGCGCGCTCACCGGCGAGGGCGAGCTGTACCCGCAGGAGCGCGGCTGGTGCCCGCCGGAGGTCGTCTCGCGCCGCGCCCTCGAGCACGTGCGCGCCGGTGTCGCCGTCGGTGCGCCGGCGACGGGGCCGTTCGGGTCGGTCGTGCCGCACGCGGTCGCGGCGGGCTGGCTCGACCGCGACGAGGCCGTGCGCCTGGCGCTGACCGCGCTCGACGCCGCGCAGCGCCCGGGCGACCGGCGTGCGTGGGTGCAGGTCCTGACCGGGCCGCTGGGGCTGACGGACGACGAGCTCGTCGCGCACGCCGACGCCCTCGTCACGGTCCTCGCGCACGGGGACGGCCCCGTGGTCGAGGCGCTCGCGCCGCGCCTCCTGGCCGCGTGGCCCGCGGACGCGCCCGACGACGTGCTCGGCGACGTCCTCGCGGTGTCGCTGCCCGTGCGGACCAAGAAGGTGCAGCTCGCGGTGCTCGCGGCCGCCGCGGCCCGCCCGCGCCCGTCGTCGGCGGTCGTCGAGGCGGTCACGCCGCTCGTCGTGCCGCACGTCGCCGCGGCGGATCGCAGGCTGGCGCGCGCCGCGCAGGACCTGGTGACGGCCTGGGGCCTGACCGCCGAGCCCGACGAGCCCGCTCCCACGGAGGCACCGGCGGACCTGTGGCGCCCGACGCCGCCCGTCTGGGAGGTGCCGCGGCTCGTCGTCGGCGAGGCGACGGTCGAGACGGTGGCCGCGGCGGCCGCCGAGCTGACCGGCCGGCCCGAGGACGTCCTGGACGTCGAGACCGAGCGGTTCCTGGCGCTGGCGAACGCGCTCGCGCACACCGACCGCGAAGCGGCGCGCACCGCGCTCGGCGGCGTGCGCCGGTCCTCGGTCGACGGCCTGCGGGGCGTGTCGGCGTGGGTGGCGGGCGAGCCGTCGTCGCTGCTGGACCGTCCCGCGCGGGTGTCGTGGAACGGGCGCCCGCTCGTGTTCGGGCCCGCGACGGCCCGGGAGGCCTCGGTGCTCCAGCGGCTCGGCGAGGTGCCGGTGCTGCTGTCCACCCCGACGTGGGTCGACCTGCGGATCGACCCCGCGGACCTCGTCGAGCGGCTGCGCGCGTACGTCGCAGCGGGCGCGACGGCACTCGAGGCCGACCTGTACCTGGCGCTCACGCGCACGGACGTCGCCCTGGCGTCCGACGAGGTGCTGGCCGCGCTCGACGCGCTCGACGTCCCCGTGGTGCTCCAGGACGGGAAGCGCGCCACGTTCACCGCCGGTCCGACCGTGCGCGCGTACCTGCTCGACCCGTTCGTCGAGCCGGCCGTGGAGTCCGGCGGCGACTGGCACTGGTGGCGGCCCGGCCGGATCGCGGTGCCGGCCTCGCTCGCCGCGTTCCCCGCGCGGCTCGGCGGCGAGGACCGCTACGACATGCCCGGGCCGGAGACGTTCCCGACGTGGGGCGACGCCGCCGGCAGCGGGATCAGCGCGCACTCCGCGAACGGGGCGAAGGCGGGTCTGGTGCTGCGCCAGCTCGTCCGGCGCGCGACCTCGCTGACCCCGGGCCTGGCGATCAACCTGCTCGGCTCGCAGCGGTCGTTCCACCCGGTCGCGGCACCGGACGGCACGGTCGCGGTGCTCGAGGCGTGGGAGCGCGGGCTGCTGCGTCCGGGCGTCGCGGACGTGCGGATGCTCGACTGGGACGAGACGCCGTCGAACCTCGCGGCGCTCGCGCGGGCGTGCGGCGAGCTGGCCGCCGAGGGCCTGCTGAGCGTCGTGTGGCCGGTGCTCGACGAGCTGCTGCTCGCCTCCCTGCGCGCGCCGCGGATGCTGGCGGGCACCGCCGAGGTCGTCGAGACGGTCCAGTCGCTGCTCCCGGCCGTGCAAACCGCGGTCGCGTCGGGCGCCGCGGACGAGGGCGTGCTCGCGCTGCCGGGCGTGCGCGCGCTGGCCGCGCGCTCCGGCTCGTCGCGGGCCGTCACGGCGGCGCGTGCGGTCGCCGCGCTGCTGCCCGCGGCCGAGGGCCCGGCCGTCACCGTCGCCCCGCCCGCACGGCCGGTCCGCCCGTTCGACGAGGTCTGGCCCGCCGGCGCCGGCACGCGGCCCGCGGTCGACGACGGTGCGCGCATCACCGCGCAGTGGGTCGACCCGGCGGCGCCCAGCAGGTTCCTCGCGGTGGACCTCGACGTCCCCGGGACGACGGGCGGGCCGTTCCGCGTGGTGAAGACCTGGTTCTACGACCTCGAGGTCGAGGGCCAGTGCGCCGCGGACGGCGCCGAGGGGCGCGTGTGGCTGCGCTGGGCGGACGACCGCGTCGTCGTCTCCCGGCATCGCAACTGGCACGCCGGGACGGACGGGCCGCTGACCGGGGTCTCCACCGTCCCGCCGCTGACCACGTCGATGGTCGCGGGCGTGCTCGCGGGCCTGTGCCACGACTCCGCGGCGGACCACCACCCGCGCGAGCTGCTGGGCGGCGGGCTCATCGGCTCGGAGGCGGTCACCGTGGCGGTGCGCGCGCTGCTCCCGCACACCGACTTCAGCCCGGCCCGCATCGCCAGGGCCGCGGAGGACCCCACGCTCCTGCCGGTGCTGTGGCCGGTCCTCGTCGAGTCGGTCCGGCACGCCGCGGCGACGCCGGCCGCCCCGCCGCGCTGGCTCAACCGGATCCTCGACGTCGCGCTCCTGCACGCCCCGCTGCTGCGCGAGGCCGCGGACCGCGGGCTGCTCCCCGCCGAGGCCGCGGCCTGGCCGGGGCTCGCGGACCTCGCCGCACGCCCGGGCAACGCCGCCGTCCCGACGAAGGCACGCAGGCTCGTCGGCCAGCTCCTCGACGGGCGCTGAGACCACGTCTCACTGCGCGGGACGTCCCGCGCGGACCGTTGCCACCCGCGACTCGGCGCCTAGCATCCGCGGGTCACACGAACGAGGGGGGACGCAGGTGGCGACGGAGACGGTGACCGCGACGGGCACGGGCGTGGCGGACGGCCACGACGTGCTCGACAACGCCGCGTGGCACTCGCTGGCGGGGGCGCACGCGCGGTTCGCGCAGGGCAACGACCTGGTCCGGCGGTACGACCCCGAGGTCTCGCCGTTCGCCGCGGTCCGGGACTGGCAGCACCCCGACGTGTGTGACGCGATCGTGGACGTCGTGGGCCCCGGTGCCCCGTTCCCCGTCTCGGCCGACGCGCCGCCGCTGCCGCCCGGCTGGGAGGTCGAGCGGCGCCTCGGCGGCGTGCAGCTCGTCGAGACCGATGCGCTGCGCACCCGCCCCGACGAGGAGGCCGTGGTGCTCGGCGCGGCCGACGTGCCCGAGATGCTGGCACTCGTCGAGCGGACCCAGCCCGGGCCGTTCGCACCGCGCACCCACGAGCTCGGCCGGTACGTCGGCATCCGGCGCGAGGGCCGGCTCGTCGCGATGGCCGGCGAGCGCCTGCAGCCGGTCGGGTGGACGGAGATCAGCGCGGTCTGCACCGACGCCGCGTACCGCGGCCAGGGACTCGCCACGCGTCTCGTCCTGGACGTGGCGCACCACGTGCACGAGCGCGGCGACCGCGCGCTGCTGCACGCGTCGGCGACGAACACCCGCGCGATCGGGCTCTACGAGCGGCTCGGGTTCCGCCTGCGCCGCACCACGGTGTTCGGCACGGTCCGCACGCCGGGCGCCCCGCGCGCCTGACTCACAGCAGGTCGGCGAGCAGCCGGGCGGCGCGCGCGGCGCCGTCGGACTCCACCGGCAGGTAGTCGACCGGCGCGGCCAGCGCGTCGGCCACCGCCGCCGCGAGCGCGTCCGGGTCGAGCGCGTCCTCGTACGGAAGGTGCCGCCCGGCGCGGTAGCGCGCGAGCCCCGCGCGCGCACGTGGAACGTCTGCTGGAAGTGGTGCCGCAGCGGCACGTACACGAACGGCTTGCGGAGCGCCGTGAGCTCCATGCACGTCGTGAGACCCCCCTGGACGACGGCGACGTCGCACGCCGCGGTCAGCCGGTACAGGTCGGGCACGTACCCGAGCACGGTCGCGCCGTCGGGCACCGGGAGCGCCGCGGGGTCGATGCGGGGCCCCGCGACGACGACGAACCGCAGGTCCGGGACGAGCGCGCGGGCCGCGGGCACGGCGGCGAGCACGCGCCGCAGCAGCGGCTCCCCCACACCCGACCCGCCGACCGACACGACGCACAGCCGCTCCCCGGGCCGCACGCCGAGCGAGGACCGCACCGCCGCGGCCTCGTCGGCGGCCGCCGCGGCGTCGAAGCCCGTGACGTACCCCGCGAAGTCGTAGTTCTCCGCGGTCCACGAGCGGATCGACGGCAGCCCCGGCCCGAACGGCTCGTCGACGACGTCGTCGAGCGCCCCCACGAACACCGACCGGTCCCGCACGCGGGCGAACCGCGCCCGGTGCTCGATCATCTCCGCGTTGTGGTCGGCCGTCAGCGCGGCCTCGCGCGCACCGCCGTCGGGCATCGGCAGCCAGCCGACGAAGTCCGTCATCCACGCGAACGAGAACCGCTTGAGCTCGGGGTTCTCGTGCAGGAGGTGGTCGACGTCCCACGCCTCGTCGCCGACGACCAGGTCGTACTCCCCGTCGGCGACGACGTCCGCGAACACCATGAAGTTGTTCACCAGGATCGCGTCCATGCGCCGGATCGCCTGGAACGCGTGCAGGTCGTGCTCCCCGGCCTCGTGCTCGATGTGCGCGGACTCGTTGCGCAGCCACGCGGACGCCGGGTGGACGCGCTCGTCGTGCTGCGCGAGGCCCCGCGTGACGGGGTGCTGCGCGAGCCAGTCGACCTGGACGTCGGGGCGCAGGTCGCGCAGCGCGGCCGCGACGGCGACGTCGCGCTGCGCGTGCCCGAGCCCGATGGGCGACGACAGGTAGAGCACGCGCGGGGCGCGGCGCGCGGCGTGCGTCCACGTCCGGCGGGCGGGCGGCGGTGCCGCCGGGTCCGACGAGGGCAGCGGCGGGGCGACGCGCTCGACGAACTCCCGGAGCAGGTGGTTGACCTTCACCGGGTCCCGCGCGGGCGGCCCGTGGCCGGCGCCCTCGAGCACCACGAGGTCGCCGCGCGTGAGCTCCGCCAGCCGCTCGCCGAACGCGAGGGGCCGGACGCGGTCGTCGGAACCGTGCACGACGAGCACGGGGCACGTCACGGCTCGCGCGAAGGGTTCGATCGACTCGCACACCGCACCGTCGCAGCCGAGCCGCCCCGCGGTGGTGTCGGCCAGCGTCTCCGGTGTGATCTCGTGCGCCCACGCGATGCAGTCCTCGACCTGCTTGGTGGAGTGCGGCTCGGAGAACATCCGGTCGAAGAAGAACTCGACGAACTCGCCGTACCCGCCGCCGAGCCAGAAGTGCTTGTTGTACTTCGCCCAGCCGTCGGTCGTGTCGAGCGGGACGTCCCACGGGACGTGGTCGCGTCCGGGCGTCGGGACGGACACCCCGCACGAGGGCCCGATCGCGACGATCCCCAGCACCCGCTCGGGGTGCTTGGCGGCCACGTGCACGGACCACGCGACGCCGCAGGACAGCGACACGAGGACCGCGGAGCTCGTGCCGGTCGCGTCGAGCACCGCCACCAGGTCGTCCGCGTACGCGGCGTCGGTGTACGCGGCGGCGCCCACGGGCCGGGACGACGCGCCGCTGCCCCGGCCGTCGAACACCACGACCCGGAAGTGCCGGGCGAGGTACCCGATCTGCAGCTTCCAGAACTCGGACGTGACGATCGACCAGGTCGGGACGAGCACGACGGTCGGCCCCGGACGGTCGTCGCCGTACACCGCGTACGCGATCCGCACGGGCGTCGTGCCGACGGTCGCCGTCCGCACGGTGCCGACCACGTCCGGGTCGGCGGCGCGCGTCGGCGACGAGGCCGCGCGCGGGCGCAGGTCCGCCTCGCCGACGACCGTCGGCGGGACGACCCGGGCGACCCGGGGGCCGTGGCTCACACCGGCAGTGTGCGCCGCCACGGCCCCGAGGTCATCCCTCTCGGTGAAGGGACTCACGGCCGGATCTCGAACACGTTGTTGAACGGCGTGGCCGCCGCGGTGGAGAACCGCGTGAAGCCGCCGGTCGTCGCGACGTCGCGGATGCGCGCCGGGCCGGCCTGCGTGCCGAGCGCGAGCCCGACGTCCTGCGAGAGCGACGCGGGCGTGCACAGCAGCGTCGAGAACCCGTAGTAGGTGCGGCCCACCGGGTTGAGGTTCTCCTCGACGTGGTCGCCCGCCATCGGCTCGACGACCATCCACGTGCCGTCGTCGGCGAGCGCCTGCCGGACGTACCGGGCCGCGCCGACGGGGTCGCCCATGTCGTGCAGGCAGTCGAACATCGCGACCAGGTCGTACCCCGTGCCGGAGAACCCGGTGGCGGGCGCGACCTCGAACGTCACGCGGTCCGCGACGCCGGCCTCGGCGGCGCGGGAGCGGGCGACCTCGATGGACTCCGCGTGGTAGTCGGACCCGACGAACGTCGAGTTCGGGAACGACCGCGCCATGAGGATGGTCGAGGCGCCGTGCCCGCAGCCGACGTCCGCGACCCGCGCCCCCGCCTCGAGCTTCGCGACGACGCCGTCCAGCGCCGGCAGCCACTCCCCGATGAGGTGGCCGTTGTACATGGTGCGGAAGAACCGCTCGCACCCGTGGTGCACGTCGCCGTTGTGCGCGTGCCAGCCGAGCCCGTCGCCGTCGAGCGCGGCCGTCAGGATGTCCGGGGCGTCGCGGACCGTGCCGTGCGCGAGCTGGAAGAACCCCGGCAGGTACGCGGGGCTGGTCGGGTCCGCGAGCGCCGCCGCGTGCTCGGCGGGCAGCGTGTACCGGCGCGCCTCGGCGTCGTACTCGACGTACCCGCCCGCGGCCTGCGCGGCCAGCCACTCGCGCGCGTACGGCTCGCCGGTGCCGGTGCGCTCGGCGAGCTCGGCGGGGGTGACGGGGCGGCCGTCGGCCATGGTGCGGTAGTAGCCGAGCCGGTCGCCCATGACGACGAGCGCGGTGTTGAGGGTCGCGCCGACCTCGTCGACGGCGCGGAACACGAAGGACATGAGCTTGTCGGGGTCGATGGCGCGCTGCGGCGCGTCGGCCTGGATGGTCACGGTGGTCTCCTCGAAGGTTCGGTGGACGATCTGTCCGGTTCGACCCTCGTCGCGCGCCGCGCCCGCTCGCATCAGGGGGCCCCCCTGGGGTGCTCCCTAGACTGACGAGGTGCTGGTCGGCCGCGAGCGCGAGCGCCAGGTGCTCACCTCCCTGGCCGCGGCCGCGCGCGTGGGCGAGGGCGGCACGCTCGTCGTCGTCGGCGAGGCCGGGATCGGCAAGTCGGCGCTGCTGCGGGACGCGGCGACGACCGCCGCGGACGCGGGGATGCGGGTGCTGCGGGCCGCGGGCGTGGAGGCCGAGCGGGAGGTGCCGTTCGGCGGGCTGCTGCAGCTCGTGCGGCCGGTGCTGGACCACCTCGACGCCCTGCCGGGGCCGCAGGCGGATGCGCTCGCCGCGGCCCTCGCGCTGCGGCCCGGGTCGGTCGACGAGCGGTTCGCCGTGGGGGCGGCGGTGCTGGGGCTGCTGAGCCGGGTCGCGGAGGACGAGCCGGTCGCCCTCGTGGTCGACGACGCGCACCTGCTGGACGCCCCGACGGCGCAGGCGCTGACGTTCGCGGCGCGCCGCCTCGCGGCGGACCCGGTGGCCGTGGTGCTCGCGGTGCGGCCGGACGCGCCGTCGGTGGTGACGCAGGCGGGACTGCCGACGCTCGCCCTGGCAGGCCTGTCTCCCGACGAGGCGGCGACGCTGCTCGTCGGGCGGCGCCTGTCCGACGAGGCCCGCGCGCGGCTGGTCGCGGCGACCGGCGGCAACCCGCTGGCGCTGCTGGAGCTCTCGGGGGACGCGACGCTCGACGCGCTGCCGGACGCCGCGCCGCTGCCCGTGCAGGCGTCGCTCGCGCGGGCGTTCGCCGCGCGCACCGACGCGCTGCCGGACGCCGCCCGCACGGCGCTGCTCGTCGCGTCCGCCGCCGGTGGCGACCTGACGGCCGTCGTCCCCGCGTGCGCGGCGCTCGGCGTGCGGCCCGACGACCTGGACGAGGCCGTCGCGGCGGGGCTCGTCACGCTCGACGCGGGACGCGTGACGTTCCGGCACGACCTGGTGCGCTCGGCGGTGTGGGCCGAGGCGACGCCCGCGCAGCGCCGGGCCGTGCACCGGGCGCTCGCCGGGGCCGTCCCCGCGGCCGACGTGGACCGCCGGGCGTGGCACCTGGGCGAGGCCAGCACCGAGCCCGACGAGGACGTGGCCGCGACGATCGACGCGGCCGCCCGGCGTGCCGGTGCCCGCGGCGCCCACGCGGTCGCCGCGGCGTGGTGCGAGCGCGCCGCCCGCCTGACGCCCGACCCGGCCGCGCGCGCCGACCGGCTCCCCCGGGCCGCCGCGGACGCGTGGGGGGCCGGGGCGGCCCCGCGGGGGCGCGCCCCGCCACGACGCCCCCCCCGC
>Ga0182792_1000452_pt1 | contig 39123 bp, 44 predicted proteins | sample Passage237B_FD_130497 | JGI IMG/M metagenome (GOLD analysis project Ga0182792, IMG submission 130497) | Cellulose adapted compost microbial communities from Newby Island Compost Facility, Milpitas, CA, USA - Passage2 37B (version 2) (version 2) ...
CCCCCGGCCCCCGCGCGGGGCTCACGCCGGGGAAACACTTTTTCGCGAGCATCTTAAAATGGTGCTCCCGGCGGGAATCGAACCCACATCACCGGCTTCGGAGACCGGTTTTCAAACGTTGTTTTCCAATTAGTTACCTGCACATGTATGCCGCATATGGCATTTTAGTGGCCGGGCGCTAGGCTACGGCGGAGTTCGAGGTCGGCTTGGCGCAGGATCTCGTCATCACTGAAACGGTCCCGGCTCTCGATGATCCGGGTGAGCTGTTCGGTCCGCGGCCGCGCACGGAAAACCTCGGCGCCTTTCTCACCCATGGCCTTGCTCGGAAAGAGCGCTCGCTCGCGGCCGCGGGCGGCGCTCATGCGTGTGTAATACGCATACGCACGGCGAAGCTGCTGCCGCTCGGTCTCGTCCAAGCTCTCGACAAAATCGTCGCGGAGGGCCTTGGGAAGGGCCGCGAGGGGCTCTTGCGCGCGAATGCTGCTCGCAAAGCGTTCGGCCGTGTAGCCGAGATCGAGCAAACGCAGATACATGCGAGAGGCGGTTTCGACGTCTCCCTGATATATCGCCCGCCGGAAGTTGCGGAGGACCTGTTGATCCGGCGCGTTGTAAGACGAATCGCGGGTCTGGCCCGTGCGCGCCTCAAGGAAGGCGGCCGCCTTGTCCTTGATCGAGTAGAAGGCCCACGATTCGGGATCGCGGCGGCGCACCTGCAAGATGAGCTGTTGCGCCCAAGTGCCGAGGTCTTTCGGCGCGACGTAATCCTTGTTCACACCGCGCTCGATGATGTCGGCGGTGAAGTCGTCCGTGGTCTGGCTGAGGATGGCGCGCCGTATGTCGTAGTCCGGGATAGCCTTCGAATCGAGGACGTCCGGGAAGAAACTGCGCTTGGTCAACACGGTCGCGGGGATCTTCACCACGGGGCCGGCGCTGCCGATGGTGTTGTTCGCGAGGTCGCCGGGCAGCGAGCTGCCCCACTCGTCGAGCGCGGTGAGGAAGTCGGTGCGGCCGGCAAGCCAATCGCCAAACGCCTCCACGAAGCGCGCGCCGCCAAACCACTTCGCCACGTCGGCGAATGCGGTGTTGCCGTAGATGACGAGAGCCTTGCCGTCCTTGTCGTGGCCGATGCGGATATGGAAGCGGCGGCGATCTTCCTCGCTGAGTTCGTCGTCGTCGACGCCATGGGGGCCGACAGCGTTCCAGAGGGCGACGGCGGCGTAAGGGATGGCGAGGCGGAGCAAGACCTTGCCGGCGAGCCATGAGGTGCGGCCGCCGACGGCGGCGGCGATCGCGCGACCGGCCTGCGCGGCGGCGGCGCCCTTCCCTCCGGGGAGGTCGGCGCGGACCATGTCGCGGAGGTTCCGGAACAGGTTCGCGTGATATTTGAAGTTAACCTCCATCCACGAATAAAACGGGATGAAGTGGTCGCGCAGCCATTGGCCGGACACGGAGAGGTCGCCGTAGTCGCCGAAGGTCGCGCGGCTGATCTGCGCGGCCTGCCGGAATGCCTTGTCGCCGGCGCCGGGGCGCGAATCGCCCATGGCCTCGATGTCGCGCCAGTAGGCTCCCGCGTAGTCCGGGCGCGCGCCGTTGCGGATGGCGTCGAGGTTGGCGAGGAAGTTGGCGTAACGGGTGACACCCTCACGGAGCGCGGAGAGTTCGACGCTGCTGAGGTCGCCGATGCCGAGCAGGTTGGTGACCGGCTGATAAAGCGCCGAGCTGGCGCGCTTCTTTAGCTGGGTGGCGACGCGCTCTCCGATGGTCTGGAACTTCTCGAAGGCGCGCACGCGTTGGAGCTGGTTCATTTCCGCCGCGGTGATCGCGTTGATAACGCCAAGGCGGAGCGCGGCGCGAAGGTCATCGCTCGGAGCGCCACCGTTGAAGAAGTCGCGCATCTCTTTGGCAGCTTGCCCGATGAAACGGAAGGTCCGCGGGCTCGCGGAGAAGATTTTTTCGAGATCCGCGACGACGTTGCCGTATTCGTAGCGCACGTGGTTTTGCGGCATGAACAGCTTCCACGCCTTCCACCAGCCGTTGAAGGCGCGCAAGGCGGCCTCGATCGGCTGATCCTGCCGCTTCGAGCGAGACTCGATGCCGCGCAGCGCTTCCGCGACGCGAGCCGGGACGATCCACACTTCGGGGCCGGCGGTGAGGAGCGTCTCCTTGATGTCCTCAGGGAGGATTTTCACGCCGCGGAGTCCGAGTTCGTTGAGCTGCTTGTGCAGGTCGTCGCCGGTGAGGACGACGCCGAGGCGTTGGGCGAGTTTGTCGCGGTCGATCGTGAGCGCGAGGTAAGGGTTTTCCTTGGAGTGCGTCATCATGACGTAACCACGTGGCGCATACTCCTCGTGAAAGGCCTGATTCCAATCGACCGGCACGCCGCGCTGTTTGCTGAGTTCCTGCGCGCGTTTCTTCACCTCGGCCATCTTCTCGTAAGGGAGGATGAAGTCGCGCACGGCATCGGCCTTCATGTTGTGCGCGCCCACCTGCACGAGGTGGTAATACATCGCCTTCACGTAGTCCGTTTCGATCGGCTTGTCGCTGCCGACGGGCTCGATGAGGTAGCCGCGGAAATCCTCGTCGGTGCCGACGCGCACGCGCTCCGGTCGCAACTCGCGTTCGACGGTCTCCCCTCCCCGCGTGATTTGGAGTGTGAGGTGGGGGAAATAGAAGGGATTCGAGAGGTGTTCGGCGGCGAGCAGATCGCGCGCTTTGAGGTCGTCGGCGACTTCGCGGACAAGCCCGGTGTGACGCTGGAACGCTTCCTCGATCGCCTGCGCGTGCGGGCTTGCGGCGATGGCGGCGCCGAGTTTGGCGAGCTCGGCCTCGAGCTCGGTCTCGTTCAGGTCGTAGGGCAGGCGGATGGGATTGCCGGAGCCGTCCTTGAGGTTCCGCCGGCGCCAATCGAGATCCATGAAGAACACGAGCCGGTTGAATAGGTAGTAGGGATGCCGCTCGAGGCGGGCCTGTAGGGCTTGCAGCTCGGCGCGTGCTCCGGCGGGCATCGGACGACCGGCGGCGCGGAAGGTGCGTGCCTGGGCCTGTCGGCGCTGGAGCTTGGCGTAGGCGGCGGCGTCGAAACGGCCGCCGAGGTCGAGCAAGGGCGACACGATCGCGGCGACCTTCTCCTCAGCGGTGCGCTGGATGTAGTCGTTCGACGAGTTGAGCGTGCGGTAAAAGGCGCGGAGGTTGTCGTAGAAGTGTGCGCCGTGTTCGCGGATGAAAGAGTCGGTCTTGGCGGCGAGTGCCGGAAAGGCGGGCAGCTCGGGGATGCTTCCGCGGATGCCGACGAGTGCGGCGCGAATCTTCTCCCATGTGCGCGCGGCCCAAGTCGGCGAGCCGGCCGTGTGGCCGAATGCCTCGTCGGCGCGGCCACGGTTGGGCGCAGGTTCGTCGCTGTCGGAGGGTGCACGCTCGGGCGGTTCTTCGGGCGGCGGCGGCGGCAGGTTGCGGCCATCGTCCTGCTCGATCTGATCGGGGCGCGCCGGGCTCGGACGCCGCTGGGCCGGCGCGGCTGGGCGGCGCGCAGGCATGACCCTTTCCTCCCATCCCGGGAAAGCGAGGTCGAGGCGCGCCTTGGCGCGCGACATGATGGCCTGTCCTTCGTCCTCGGCGGTCTCGTTGCGCGTGCGCCTGCCTTCGTCGCGCAGGCCCTTGCCGCGGCGCCACTCGGCGATGAGGGCGGCCTCGGGATCGGGTTTGACGTAACCGGGAACAGGCGTGCCGACGACATCCGCCGGCACCTCCGGCACGCGCACCTCGCCGGCCGGCTCGACGGCGGCGGCGGGTGTTTCTTCCGCGCGGCGGCGGGCGGCCTCGGCGTCGAGAGCCGTGCGCCGCGCTTGCAGGTTGGCGCGCTCGATATCGGAGAGATCGAGTGCGTTCTCGTCGAGGTAGGCCTCGATGTTTTTCGACTCTTCGGCGAGCTGCTCAGTGGTGAGTGTGGGGGCCGCGGCCCAAGCCATGCCGGGGTCGACCTCTCCGACGGCTGCCGGATGACGGACCGCCTTCGCGGCCTCGGTCTCGCGCGCCTTGGCGGCTTCCTGCTCCTGCTCAAGCTCGGCACCGGTCTTCACGGCGGGGAGTGGCCGTTTCGCGACTACGTCGAGCGGTTCCATGCCGCGACGTTCAGCCTCCTCCTTGAGGTGACTTTGCAGTCGGAAGAGGTCGGTGCGGAGCGATACGCTTTTCACCTTCTTGGCCGCGAGCAGCTTCGCGATGCGCTGATACTCGGCGCGGATCTGTGCATCGGAAGCGTCGCCAAACTCCTCGCGAGTGAGGAAGGGCGGGCCTCCATCAGGCGGGCCTTCGGTATTGGTGGCGAAACTTACATCAGACGCCCAAGGACGTCCGGCGAGTTCGCGCCATCCATGCGCTCGCAAGACTGCGGTATCGCTCCCTTCGGAATCCGACCGCGGAAGCACGACAAACTTGCCATCCTGCTCGAGCGCGACGGCCATATTGAGCAGGCGGGTCTCGAGTGCCCACGCTTCGGAGAAGTCCAAGCCGCGCGTGTTACGCTCAATATAGTGATTGAACGCCTCCCGGGCTGTCGGCTTAGCGATGGCAGTGTAACGTTTCACAGTGTCCGCTTCTTGCTGCCGACGTGTTTCTTGCTCGGCTTGAGCAGTTGACGCGATGGTGCGCAGGCGCGGTGCGGAGATTCCGAGGATATTTTGTGCGCTGTTGATTCCCTCGGTCGTGACTCTACCGTCGGGCGTTTGCACGTAGAAGATGTGCACGATCTGCCGACCAGTGCCGTGCGATGTTTCAGCCGCCCCCCAATCTGACACGCGTTTGGCGACAAAGCCACCGTCGCGGCGGTCGAATCGGTCCTCAATGGTGCTTCGCCATTCGTAACCAATGATCTTCGCGCCGCTTGGCCCCGTAATTGGTTTCATCAGACGACGATTCCGAGGCACAACCAAGCGGGTCGGTGCCGGTTGTTCTTCCGAGAAATCGAAGGTGCCTTGCGTGGCGGCAAAGTCGATGCGTGGGTCGTCCGGATCGAAGGTGCCGCGATTATTGACCGCGGATTTGATCTGCTTCGGATCGAAGACGATCCAAATGCCGCGCTCCTTGTCGTGGATGTGGTCGACTGGTTTGCCCGTGCGCCGCTTCTCGACGATGCCCGTCTCCGCGCGGAGATATACGGGCATGACCTTCTCGCCGTAGAGCCTCGCGGTCGCTTCGTCTTCGGCAAAGAAAAAGCCCGGCCGATACTGCACCCCGGCCCGCTGAAACTCGACCTTGAACTCGTTAAAATCGGCGTTGGTGCCGTGATAGACGACACGCGGGCGGCCGTGCTCGTCGACAACCTTGGATTTACCAAACCACCGGCGAAACTCCGGCGTATCCGTTTGGACACTACGTCCGGCGGTCGCAAAGTCCGCGGCGCGGCCGGCGGCGTAGGCGGTGGCCGCGGGCGCGATGTTGGCCTCGTTGCCGGTGCGCAGCCAGTCGCGGAAGGTGTCGGTGAAGAGGTCGCCGTCGACGCGATAGCCGCGCACGCGGGCGAAGATCTGTGCGAGCTTGTCGAGCAACTGGCGCCACAAGCGGCGGATGACGGACTCCTCCTCGACGACGCGGCCCGCGAGCCAAGCCTCGTTGAGACGGCGCACGCGTTCGGCAAACCACTCCTCGACGGGGAGGTCCGGGTTCGCGCGCAAGCGCGCGGCGGGGAACTGCGACGGCTCGACTGCGATGCGGGTGACGAGCTTGCCGTTTTCGTAGAGCGGGCCGGTGCGCGTGCTCGTCTCCTCCGCGTGCATCTGGCGGAGCACGTCGCGGACGGAAGGCGGCAGGCTCTGAAAGAACGGGTGTGCGAGCTCATGGAGGAGCAGGCCGGGCGCGTTGCCCTTCCGCGCTTCCTCGGCGGCGATCACGATGAAGCGTCGCTGGGCGCGCAGAGCGTTGACGCGCTCGGCGAGGCGCGGCGCGGTGGCGGCGGCGATGTCGCCCAGGCGGCCGGAGCGAATCGCCTCGGCCTCACGGGTGTAGCCTTCTTCGGCGAGGAGGTCGGCGACGAGCCCGACCTGAATGTCGAATTGACGGGCGATAGGACCGAGCGTGGCGCGCAACGTCTGGAACTGGCGCGCGACCTCCGCCTCGGACAGCACTCGGCGGCCGGCGTCGGTCTCCGTGGCGCGGTCGGTGGCGAAGGCGGCCGACGTGGTGCCGTCGGGCTCCTGCTTGACCTCCGGCAGAAGGTCGGCAACAGTAACGACAGGCTGGTCCTGACCGCGAACCCTGCCACTTAAGCTTGGAGCGGTCGGGGCCAGCCTCTTTTTGTGCCCGAGCGGCTGGATGTCGTAAGTGTGGAGCGAACCGTCGGCACGCTCCGCGACGGTGATACGAACCGGGACGATGCCGTCCTCGCGCTGCGCGGCCGCGACAAAACGATGCAGGCGCACCGCCTCGGGCGGAAGGGTTTCGAGCGTGTCGCCTACGCGCACCGCGTTTTCGACGAGGGCGCGAGCTTCGCCCAACGTGGCATGGGCAAGCGGACCGTTTGCGGCGGCGAAGGAGTGGCGAAGGGCCGAGCGCGACACGGTGATCTCGCGGCCCTGATCACGGTTAAGCACCTGCACGCCGCCGGCCTCGGGCAAACTGTCGAGAAGCGCGGCGCGGTTCGCCTTATTTGGCCGGTCGAAACCGGCGCGGGAGATACGCACGGGCCTCACCTCCTTCGCCATCACCTCCGGAGGAATGCCGCGCGTGACAGGGGCGGCGCGGCGAGCAGCGGCGGCGAAATCGACCTGACTCTCCTCGGGATCGATCGTCGGGCGGATCTCTTCGCCTCGCGCGGCACGATCGAGAGCGGCCAACACATCGGCCGGAGTCTGCAAATCGGTGAAGCCGGCGCCGCGTAGGAACTCCGCCGCGCGATCGAGGCTCATGCCGTCCTTCGAGAAATACGAGAACGGGAGAGATTCTTGGAGCGCGGCAAGGTCGCCGGCGAGCGGATCGCCGTCGGCGCGGGCGGCGGCCGCGGGGCGCAGACGCAGCGTGCGTCCGAGCCATTTCCGCGCGCCATTCGCACCGGTAAAGACGTCGAGCAAGGTGAAGTTGGGCGCGGTGTCGTCGCCGCGCTCTTGTTCGCGGATGCGGCGCTCCATCTCGCGCTCCCACGTCGGGAGGTCCAGCCCCTCGGCGTCGAGGTTGTTGCGCAGCTCTTCGAACTCTTCGTCGGGGACTTTGGTGATGTCGACGATGGCGTTGCCTTCGCGTGGATCGCGACCGGTGCGCTCGATCGCGTCGAGGGCCTCGCGCTCGGCGCGGCGGGCGGCCTTGGCCTCGGCTTTCCGTCGATCCTCGGCGGCCTTGGCCGCGGCAACTCGCGCCTCGCTCTCAGCCTCGAATACGGCGCGCGCGGCCGCCGCACGTGGGCGGATGGTGGCGATACGTGCGAGCGCCGCCTCGCGCTGCTCCAGCGTGAGCCCGAGCGAGTTGTCGTCGACGGCAGCCTCGAGACTGGTCAACGCGCCGTTGAGCTTGGGGAAGTCGGCGGCGGGATCGGCGATGAGGGCGTCGGCGGCTGCGAGCGTCTCCTCGAAACGGAGGCGCTTCGCGGCGAGTTCCTGCTGGCGTTTCTCGCGGGCGAGCTGTTCGCGAGCGATCGCCTCACGCGCCTTCGCTTCCTGCTCGGCCTGCTGTGCGCGGAGGCGCTCGGTGATCGTCTGCGTCGGAGTTTCGACGGACACGACGGAGCCGGGCGACTTCGTCGCTTCCATCGCGGCGGCCTGTGCGGCGGCGGTGCCGGTCGTGCCGACGGCGGTCTTGATCTCCGTGCCGTCGGGCGCTCGTTCAGTAACGGAGACAACGGGCTCGCCGGTGGCAGCCGCCCGCGCCTCCACCTCGGGTTTGCTCACCGGCCCGAGGCCGAGGATCTCGTTCTCGCGGCCCTCGGCGGAGAGCTGTTTGATGCGCTCGGGCGTGATCTGCCGCGGGTTGTAATGGAACACACCGCGCTCGGTTTCGACGCGCTCGAAACCATCGGGCAAACGCAGTTCCGACGAGCCTTTCGGGAACATCTGTGCCGGCCGCAGTCCGCGGAGAAGCTGGTCCTGTTGCAGCAACAGCGTCTTCGCGCTTTCCGGGATGTTCTGCGCGGTGTCTAGCATCTCTTTGAACCGGGCGTGTTCCCTGCGCGCGTCCAACTCCTGCGCAGTCTGGAACGCCGCCCCGGTCGGGCCGCCAAGCAAGGCTCCGAGCAGGATCGACTCGCCGACGCCTTCGGTGCGGGCTCGACGCGGATCGTAACCGACGATGTCGCGGGCGGCGATATTCTGAGCCAGCTGCTCGATGCCTTCCTGCGCGCCTTCGCGCGCGGCTCCGAGCGCGACTTGGCGACCGATACGGCCCGCCGTCGTGGCTCCCTCCATCACACGCACGCCCTTGAGCAGCTTCGGCACGCCGAGCAACGCTTCGGAAACGGCGCCGACGGGCGCGTTGACAAGGAAGGCGGCGTCCTCGGCGCGTTGCACCTCGGCGGGGTCCGTGATGCCGCGGCGGGCGAGCGTCTCGCGCGCGTCCTCCGCACCTTGCTCGCCCATCATCGCGGCGACGGTCAGCGGAGCGGCGGGGCCGGACGCGATCGCCACGGGGAGCGAGCCGGCGGCCTGCGCGAGCTTGGCGACGAGCGTGTTGTCGCGCGTCGAATCGGTGTCGTAGGCCTCGCGCGCGGCGCCGGCGATAAATTCGCCGGCGCCGCGCAACATCTTCCCCGTCCCCGGCATGGCCGGGCTCTCGAGGATCGCGCGTTCAATCTCAGGGGGCAACTCCCCCCCCTTGAGCGCAAGCGCGCCCCTCATCGTGGCACGTTGCACGATCTCGCCGAGCCGACCGAAGCCGGCGATCGATTGGCCGCCGGCCACGCCGGTCTCGCGCGCGAGACGCTTGGCCGCGTCGACGACGACGTTGCTTTTGTGCTCCTCCGGGCCGAGGATGTCCTCGACGGTGGGAGTAGGGCCGAGGATGTCCTCGATGGTCTGGCGGCGGCTCATCGCGAAATACCGAACTGGTTTTTGAGGATGTGCTCGGCCTCGGCCCGCGTGAGCTTACCCGCGCGATAGGCCGCGGCGACGTCGTCCGTTGTGCGAAATGTCGTAGTCGGGATCGCGCCATCAGAGGCGCCCGTGCCTGGCTGCGTGAACTCGCCGAGCGGAACCCGTTCGACGATCTGGGCGCCATCGTCGTCGACGTAAGTGCGGGTGCGGGTGGGCACGATGGGCTTCGGCTTGGGGTCGGCGAGCGCGTCGTTGCGCAGCTGCAGCTCGCGCGCCTGTTCGGCGAGGATCTGCTCGTGGAGCGGATCGGTGCGCGCCTTGTCGATTTCCGCGGAGAAGTCTTGCCGCGCCTGCCGCGCCTCGGCCCGCAAACGGGCGAGATTCGCGTCGGCCGCTTGATCTCGGCGAAACGCGAAATCGCGCTCGGACATGTCCTTCGCATGCGCAAAATGCGCGGCTTCCATGCGGAGCCGTTCGTCCTCGAGCGCCTGCCGCGCCGCGAACTCCGCACCCCGGTTTGCGAGCATCGTATCGCGGAACTCGTCCTCGATTTGTGCGCGGGCCTTGCGGAACTCGAGGTCCTCCTCGCGCTGCTTTTTCCGCTCCTTCGCATCGCGCGCCTGCATACCGGCGCCGAAGGTCGTGTTGAATCCGCTGAGAAAACTATCGCCGAGACTCATGGGTAAAACGTCAAATGGTTGCGACTAGATGAACGCGAGGGCGGCGAGACCGGCGGCGGCGCCCGCGCCCGCGCCGAGCATGCTGTTGCGCGAAGCCGTATCCGCCTGAGCGATCCCAGCCATCGTGTTCCACGCGTTGAGCGCGTCGGAATAATTCTGCTGCGCCCACTGCGCGCCGGCCGCTCCGGCGTTGGGATTGACCGAGGAAAAGCCCGAGCTGGTAAGCGGATTGAACGCGACGGCTCCGTTCTGCGCGCCCGCGAGAGAACCGAACTGGTTCGTAATCGGTTGGCCGAGCACCATCGCCGAGGCGTTGGCGAGGTCCTGTTGCTGCCGTCCAAACGTCTCGTTGCGGGCCGCCCGTTCCTCGCCGGCGACGGCCTGCGCGGCGGCGAGCGCCGACTGGTTGAGCTGCTGGTTCTGTCCGAAAGCACGGCCCTGAACGTCGAGCAGCTGCGCGAGACGCTGCGCGCGGCGTTGCTCGGCGGCCTGCCCCATCGTGGCCGCCTCGACGACGGCGGCGGCATCGCCGAGATAGTTGCCGCGCGCGGCCTGCCCGGCGCGCACCGTATTGAGGATCTGGCGTTCGGTGTCCGGGTCCAGTTCGCCGCCGCGCTGATAGTCCTCGAGGGCCTGCAGCAGGCCGAAGTTGAGCGCGGCCGTGCTCGGATCCTCAGCACCGAACCGCGTGGCGGCGTCGTAGATGGATTGATTGACGGCGACCGGATCACGCGATTCGCGAAGGGCGCCGAGCAGGTCGCTCGTGAGTTGCTGCCGCGTCTCATAGGCGAGCGGGTCCGCCGCTTGGATCTCCTTCGCGGTCTGCTCGGCGTTTCGCACGCCGAGCTCCTCGCGGAGTGCGAGTTGCTGGCGCTGCAAGTCGGCGTTGCTCTGTCCGAGCAAGCGCGCGAGCTGCTCATAACCGGCGGCGTCGCCAAGGCCGGTGAAATCGGCGGTGACCATCTTGCCCGTCTTCGGGTCGCGGTATTCGACCATTTCGCCGAGCATCGCCGCCTGCTCGATCATGCGACGGAGCGGCAGAGTTGCGATGTCGGTGTAAATACCTTCGCGGGTGGCGTCGGCGTAGTTGGGAGCGGCCGGGGCGGCCGCGACTTTAGTTGAGCCCATGGTGTTCGAGGAGACGTTCCACGCGTTTCCATGGGAGCATTCGCAGCTCTCCGGGGCGCTTGAACACATGCCCGCAAACCGTCTCGCGTGGACCAAAACGAGTCCGGGCCTGTGCTAACAACAGAGGTAGGCCGAGCGGATGCGTGCTGGCAAGCTGATCCACCCACAGCATCGGCGCTTTTTCGTCGTGTTCGTAGGCTTCGTTTTCGGCGTCTTCGATCGTGTGCACGCAGCGCGCGACGCCGACGGCGACGATGCGCCCACGCTGGCCGACGATGCCGACGCCGCCGTTGGCCCAATGCCAGCGCAGCCATGCGAGCAGACGGCCGACAGGCCAATGTGCAACGGCCGGGTCGTGACGGCGCAGGAAAGCGGCTACGGCGATGATCCCCGGGACACGTCTCATTGCACGCGGTTGGACAGGTCGACAGTGTCGAGGAAGGCGGCGAAACGCGCGGTGCGGAGGCGTAGCCGGCCGCGGGGGCAATAGATCTGCAAGCCGCACTCACGGAACCGCGGGAACTTCCGTAGATGGAAGCTACGGCGGTAAATCGTGTTGGGGCGAAACTTAAGCGGGAAGATGAGCGGGAACTTGCCGAGGGTGCCGGTCACGAGATCGCTCCCGATGATCTCGCACTGATCGAGCGGGATGTCGGGGTAGGTCTCGACCGCGTCGCGCACGAGGTGGAGTTGCACGCCGGTGGCGCTCGAGCTGCGGAACACGACCTCCAGCATGAAGGGCTGTTTCCAGTGCTGAGAGTGGTCGAAATCGTGCGCTTTGAGCGTCAGCCAACTGGGAATTTCCTGACTCTCCGAGGCGAGGTTGTCGTCCTTTTCGTGCGAGGGGTCGATGCGAAAAACGCGGCCGGTCGTGTCCGCGATCAGCGTCTCCTGTCTCTCGCCGAAGCGCACCACACACGCGGCCGTAAAACCCTCGTGCGCCACGAGCGTGTAAGGCGAGGCAGGCGGGGCGCCGGAGTCGAGTAGAGCGTCGCCGTTCTCGTCGACCAAGATCAGACCAGTGTCGTCGGCAAGCAGGGCTTGGCCGGTGTCGGTTCCGAGGATGAGGCCGCCGAGGTCGGCGGTCCACGGCGTAGCCCAGCGTTTTGTTCGGATGTTGTAGGCGAGGATGTGCCTCGGGTGCGGATCGATGCCGAGCGGCAGTGCGAGGAGATACAGGTCGCGCCACACCACGGCCCACGCTCGGTTGATCGCCGCCCAGTGGATGCGATCGATGAAGGGTTGGATGGGTGCGCTGAGCGTCTGAGCGGGGTTGATGCTGTCTGTCGTGGCCAGCGCGCCGAGGCTTGTGAGCCCGTAGCGGCTGAGGAACAGCACATCCTGTCCGGTGCTGACCGCCGTGCGTTCGGCGACGCAGCCGGTGAGCTGAGTGAGCCGCAGGATTGTCCAGTTCGCCGGGCTGGCGTCGTTCGTGTCGACGATCCACGCCGAGGCCGCACACAGCACGATGAGGTGCCCAGCCTGGCCCGACAGGAGCTTGACGACCGGATCGCCCTCGCCGGAGCCGACGCGGATGTTCGCCGTCTTCGACCAGTTGGCCGCATCGTGCGCGGCGCCGACATCGGAGACGTAGATGTAATTCCCACCCGCCTCGACCGCGAACAGCCGGAACGCGTGGGCGTGGATGGTGCGCCACGTCGGCATGTCCGAGTTGTCGGCGAACTTCGTCACAACACCATGCGTCCAGCCGGAATTGTGCAGACTCCAGCGGAGCACGCCGTCGCAGTAGAACATGCGATCGACGAGCTGGGCAAATCGCACCGTATCCGTGTTGCTGATACCAGCTGCGGCGAGTTTTGTCGTGATCGCGGCGACGTCGGCGCCCTCGACCTCGTAGAGCTGCCCATCACGCACCGCTAAGGTCCGCTCGATCGCCGGGGTGTCATAATACGCCATGCCTTGCACCGCGGCGGTCCCCGCGATCGGTGCCCCGTCGTCGAGCAGCGTGTTGAAGCGCAGTCCGGGCCGGGTCTGCGCCACCAGATCGGCGTCGAACCAGATATTTTGCCCGTCGCGCACCGTGTCGGGCGACAGTTGGTCGGCGCGGGCCGCGAAGTCGGCGCCGGTGAAGCCGTCGCACGCGGCGCTCGCGGGCGTGTCGTCGAGTTGATCGCTAAACAGGGCAAGCATGGCTCAATACCAAGGGTAGTCTCCGCATTCGAGCTGTTGGACCTCGGGCACGATCTGCCGCGACTCGGTCGTTTGCGCCGTCTCGATATCGACCATCTTGGCGAGGAGCGCGTTGGCCTCCTGAAAGAAGGCGTTAGCCTTCGTGAACTGGCGTAGCCACTGGTAAAGGTCGCCCATCACAAACGCGCACAGGCACTCATCGACACCGGTGAGGAGTGGCCGATCGGTGTCGTTCAGGAGGTCGATACACGTGCGCTTGCCGATGACGAGCAAGGTTCCCGCCTTGTTGGGCGCGCGATGGAGGCGGATGCGTGCGCGCCCGTCGGTCGTCCGTGGCATCGGAGAGAAGCCCATCACATCGCCCGGGAGGCTCCAGCCGCCGGGATCGCGCGAGAGCGCCGCGAGGTCGAGCGAGGCGAACAGCAGGCGGTCGGCGCCCCAGCGCGCCGCGAGCACAAACTCGAACTCGGCCGGCAACGTCACTTCCTGCACACCCTCCGCCACACTCACCGTGTCCACGTGGCGCGTCTGGCGCCAGAGCTGGTTGTTCCAGATCATGGCCCACCGCTTGCGCGCGAACAAGGCGGCTTGGTCCTTGGTGACGTTGTCGTCGATGCCGAGCTTCGCCGCGCAGTAGTCTTTGATTTCGCCGAGAGTCATGGGGAATCAGGCCGTGCGGAGCCAGACCGCGACGACGATCGAGGGTTGAACGTTGTTGTGCGCTTGTCCTCCGCCAGCATCGGCGGTGTCGCCGGTGATCGTGTGCGTGTGGTTCGACGCATCGCTGATGGTGATCGGGTCCAACGACAGGTTGAACTCGGCGATGTCCACGGCCGTGTTGAAGTCGACGACGGCCTTGTCGGTGCTGCCGACGGGGATGCTGTGGGAATGCGCGCCGGCGGCGCCGGTCGCCAGCGTGCCCTTGCCGTGCTTGTGCGTCGGGATCTCGTTGACCGTAAGCGTGTGCGTCTTTGCGCCGATCGTCTTGTCGAGCGCGTCGAAGTCGGCGTCGTTTTCGTCGAGCCCGACGAGCGCGCGGCCCTCCGCGTGCCGCACCCAGGTGCCGAAACCGAGCCAATCGGCCGGATTGCCCGTCCGGTGCGTGATCAAGATCTCGCCGACCGGATACAGCGCCTCCATCACCGCGCGAAGGACTTGCGGGGTGATGTCGCGCTCTCCGGCGTCGGTGAGACGGCCGGTGTCCGACACCGTGAAGTTCGGAACGAGCAGGTTGGTGGCACCATACTCGCCGGCCGCGACGCCGGTCGGCGGCAGTGGGCGATTGGCTACCGAGGTGACGCGGCCCTTCGTGTCGACGGTGATCGAGACGAGATTTTCGCCCGAGTCGCCGTAGGTGCCGGCAGTCACGCCGGAGGGGATGAGCTGCGGCGCGGATGCGCCGCCGGTGAGATCGCCAGCAAGGCGCACCACGCCCTCCCCCACCGGCGTGGCATCCGGGACGGTCGCGCTGAGGATCGTCACCGCGTTGAAGGTCGTGGCCGGGACGCTGTCGGAGTCGGTAAACGCGGGACGGGTGATGATGAGGGAGGCGGGCATGGTGTCAGATGTGTAGGGCTGAACGGATTTGTTCGGTGCTGTAGTGGCCGGGCCCGGTCCGGCGGAGGGAGCCGTTGCGCTCGAGATGGCGGTAGCCCTCCGCGATCCGCGCGTCGACCGACGCATCGTCCCGCTCAAGCGTGGCGATCGGCCGCAGACGCGGGATGCGATCGCTCACCTTGATGCACTTCCCATCTCGGAAGACGTAGGAACCTGTGGCGGCCATGGCGTGGGTGCTCCCTGTATTCGCTTAATCAATACGCCATCCCCTCGTCGGCGCGGCGCGCGGCGTCGAGCGCGGCCTCGTCTTCGGACAACTCGGGCTCGGGCGCGGCGAGGTCGGTGTCGTTCACGCTGACGACCTCGACCTCGCCATCCTTGCCGCTGATCGCGGCGAGCTTGCCGGAGACGGTGAACGTGACGTCGTCACCCTGCTCGGGGTTGATGCCATCGACGGCGAGCAATTCGAGCGGGACTTTGATTTTGCGGAGCGCGTTGGAAGACGGCGCAGGGGATTCAGGATCGGGCGTTACGGTGGCCATGTGGAGTTGGGTTAAGGGTTACTGGGAAAAGAGCTGAACGATCTTCGCGGCGCCCGGCATGCTGAGGGCCGCGAATCCGCCGAGGAGGAACATGCGCCATTGTTCGAGGCGCCGAACGCGGCCGTTCGTGTGATCTTGTTTCTCCTCGATGCGTCGGAGGGCTTGTTTGATCTCGACCCGGAACGTTTCGCGTTCGACGCGGTCGGCGCGGATCTGTTCGGCGAGGACGGCGTTGGACGGGGCGGAATCGCTCATCGCGCGGCGAGGTCGGGTGCGAGGGTTTGGAAGGCGCGCGCGATGCGGGTCTGCTCCGCGCGGTCGAGGCCGGTGTCGAGCGCGGCCGTCGCCAAGTCGGCGACTCCGGGTTGATTCCTGCGCAGGTCGGCGAGGCCGCGAGCGACACCGTCGGCGATACCGAAGGCGTTTGACCTATACATCACGGCGAGCGCGCCCGCGACGACGGTCCCGATGGTGCCGGCCGCGGCCGCGAATTTCATCCAGAGGAGCGAAGCGGCGAGGTCGGCGTTTTTCTCGGCGATCTGCGCCGCCTTCGCTTCGGCCGCCGCGACACGCCCGGCGGCCTCCGCGAGTTCGCGCGACAACTCCGAGTTGTGCCTCTCCGTCGCCCGCTGCCGCGCCTCCGCCGCGGCGACGACCTTGGCGTCCTCGCTGCGCAGGTCGGCGACGAGCTGACGCACGGCGGCGAGCTGCTCGGCGGTGACACCGGGCACGGCCTGCGAAAGCAGGTCGGAGGTGTTGCCGGTGAAGCGCTGAGTCAACGTCGCCTCCGGCGAGGGCGGCAACGCGGCGGCGGACTGCGCGGCCTTTTCGGCCTCGATACGGGCGGCCACGAGCTGCGCCTCGCGCGCGGCTTCGTGGTCGGCGTTGGCCTTCTCCGTGGCTCGCTCGCCTCGATGGGTCCACCACGAGAAGAGGCCGCCGCCCTTGTTGGAGACGCAGGCGGGTAAGCTACAGAGCGCGAAGGCGAGGAAGATGAAGCGAAGGAGTTTCACGGGAGGGAGGGTTGTGGGGGCCGGTTAGCCAGGCGCGGCGGGAATGGTTACTCGGCGACCGGGCGCTCGGGCGCGGCGGGCAGCTCGGCGAGATAAGCCTCGAGCGTGGGGATGGGGCGCTCGTCGTTCTCGACGGCCTCAAGGATATCGTAGGCGGCGAGCCAAACGGCGTCGCGGTGCGCGATGAGCGCGGCGGCCTCGGCGGCGAACTTCGGCACCGTGCTCGCGGCGTAGGTGGCGGCGCGGGCCATCGACGCATAGCCCCACGCGCCCGCGCGATCGTTCAAGAGCTGCTCCGTGGCGTCGTCGTAGGTCTTGCGGCAAACGGCCTTGAGGTCCGGTCGCGAGGGCGGGCTGTCGAGCATCGGCAGCACGGCGGCGGCGATCTCCTCGGGCGTGGCCTCCTCGGCGGGAGGCGCGGCCCAAAAGGTGCGGCCGTCGTCGAGCACGTAGCTCGCGCCGTCGTGTGCGGTGACGCTTCGGCCGGTCTCGCCGAGCGGGATGGGAGTTTCGAAAATGCGCATGGTATTTGGGTGTGCGAAGGGTGGCGGTTGCGGAGGGCTCAGCGGCGCGACCAGTCGATCTCGAAGTCGACCGCGCCGTCGGTGGTGATGTGGAGCTTGTCGCCTGCGGAGACCTCGACGGCGTCGCCGGCGGCGAACGGGAGCGTCACCCACTCGCCGAGCGTGCTGGTCGCGACCGTGCCGATGACGTTGCCACCACTTGTGTTGAGGCGGAACGTGACGTTCGTGACCGCGGAGGCGGTGGGCTTTACGCGGATGATCCGGATCAGGCCCGGCTCAAACCAGAGCGGATCGGCCGCGCCGAGGCCGAGCGCGTAGCCGGTCGCGGCCTGCGTGCCCCGAATGCCGACCGGATCGCCGTCGGACAGCGGGCGGATGCCGGCCGTAGCGATCCCGCCGATACGGTTGCCGCCGTGGTCAAGGAGCTGCGCGGTGCGGGTGATCTCGGGCTGGATAAGGGCGCCAACCGACCACATTCGGACCCAAGCGATTTCGACCCCCTCCCCGGCCGCCCCGCCACTGATACCCAGGCCGATACCGAGTGTGGCCCCCGAGCCGGGCGGGGTGATGAGTGCTTCATACTCGTCCCAAGAGTCCGTCATGGCGATGATCGTAGAGGGGGGCGCCTGATTCAGCGCGAGCACGAGTCCGACCGCTGCGCCATACACGCGAGCACGGATGCGGACTCGGATCATCTTGCCGGGCGTGCAGACCGCCATAGCCGGATTCGCGGCGCTATGTTGGATAAGGAGATTATTGCCACTTAGGTTCGAGACGTAGCTGCCGCCACGGGTAATCCGCAGCCCGCCGGAGATCGCTTCGGCGACGATGTTCGCTCCGACTGTCCAACTTGTGATGGTGTCGGCTGCGCCATCATCAGGCGTCCCCGTGTAGGTGGCGAAGTCGGAGTTGAGGACGAGCTGAGCGCCACTTCCCCCGAGACGATCCACCGGCAGCAGCGAGCCGGTCTGCACCATCTGCGCGATCTCGGAGGCGGAGAGGGCGCGGTTGATCGGCACGCCGGGGCGGAACTCGCCGGCGGGCCAGTTGTATCCGCAAATGCGATACGTTGCGACAAGGCTAGACGACATCCAATCGGGCGGAGAGCTGCCGGCCGTCGATGCGACGAAGTTCGCCGATACGTCACCGCCATTGAGGTAGACGACGGGGGCTGACGTCCCAGAGACCAGCACCACGTCGAGTCGGACCCATTGACCAGCGTAGAGAGTGCGAAAGTTGGCCCACGTGAAATACCGCGTGTCGCCCGCACCAATCGAGCCAATTGCCGCGATACGCAGGGCACCGCTTCCGGTGATCTGGATATGGAGACTGTGGCTATTCTCCGGCGTCGTGCTCGAATTGTAGCTCGCGATGTAATACGTCGTGCCACTGGACGCCGAGACGCGGAAGACGTGCCCGACCTCCGACAGCGGCGATCCGGCGAGGGCCCCCGCTGCTCCGAGCGCCCATTGGATGCGCCGGCCGCTCGTGACCCCGTCGCTGTAGGCGAGCCCGAGGAGCGGCTGGCGGCTGGCGGCGATCGGATTGACGATGCGGCGCACGCTGCGCGCGACTTTCTTCGAGGTCATGATGCGCGCGTCGTCGGTCTCGGCGTCGGCCTCGGCATCGTTCGCGATCTCCGCCACGCCCGCGATAGTCTCGCTGGCCGAGGGCGTATTCAAAAACTGGATCCACTTGTCGGCGCCGCTGCCCGTCGCCTTGGCGAGATAGAGGATGCCAGTCGCCGCAACGCGCACGAGGCGGCGGCCGACATCTCCGGCGACGATCACGAGGGCGTCCTTGGCCGCATCGTCCGCGACCTCCTCGGGGACGAGCGCCGCGCGCAGGATGCCCGGGTCGATGAGGCCGTCGTCCGCAATTCCAGCGTAACCACCGGCGACATTGCGCTCCGTGCGGAGTAGCACGAGGCCGGCCAACTGATTCAGAAAATCGGCCCAGCGCGTCGCGCCGATGCCGGTGGCGGGATTGTCGGTGATAAAACGGTCGTCGGCCGCGAGCGTCGGACGATTCGGCTTGGTGTAGGGACGGACGGTGGAAATTGAGGCCATGATGAGGGGACGAGCGGGGGAAGGTTCAGGCGAGGAGGATGGAGCCGGTCTCGTCGGCGAGCGCCGCGCCGACCTCGTCGGCGAGGACGAGGATGATAGCGGAGGCCGCGCCGGATCGGCTGCGGAGGTCTCGGGTGATGCGGTAGATCACGGCGCGCCGTATTCGGAGAGTTGGAGGGTGGCGGAACCGCTCGGCGCGATGACTCGCGCCGCGTCGGCTTCGGCGCGGGAGATGAGAAGCGGCACGTCCGTCTGGCGGAGGACGTAGCCGAGCGAGGTCGTCGGATTGGAGCCGTCGAAGGTGAGGCGGATGTCCGCGCCGTCGGCCTGCACTTGGATGGTGGCGGCGGTCGGATCGAGCGCGGGTTTACCGGAGGCCGCGACGAGCGCGAGCAGAGTCGCGGCGCTGCCGGTCACAGGGAGCGCGCGATGTGTGCCGGGGAGCGGGCGAAAGGTGGATGGTTGCATGTGCGACGATGCGGAATGCTGAGAGGTTGTCCCGGCGGGCGTCGGGCGGGATGCGGCGCCCGCCGGGGTTTTGTGTAGTGACCTGAGCCCTACAGATTATTCGACAAAGCGGGACTTGGCGCGGACGGCGCGGCCCCAGTTGCGGTTGAGCACCACGGCGGCCTCGAACGCCTTCCAGCCGGCCAGGATGTATTGGCCGAGCGGGTTGTTGGAGTCGGGCTTGTCGACGATGATGACCTGCGGCTTGTGCGGCGTAGCGCCGAGCTTCTTCATGTTCACGGCACCGTAGCAGCCGCGGCCCACGATCATCGCGGTGTAGATGAAGCCGGTTTGGTTCGTCCCACCCGAGTTGAAGGTCGGGGCGTAGGTGCCTTCGGTCTCGTCCTCTTGGAACGGGTTGGTGTTGTCGACGATCTTGCAGCCGAAGTATTCGCCGACCTCTCCCTTGAAGATCTTTTCCGCGTGGTTGTTGCGGATGATCTCGCGGAAGTCGGCGTCCTCGAGCAGGTCGCGGATGAGCTGCGGCGGCAGGTGCGCGACATACTTGCCGTTGAAGGTCGGAGCGCGGGCGATGCGCAACGCCGTCATGGCGTCGAGCAGGTCGCGCGGCACGAGGCGACCGTTGGCGGCGGAGGCGGCGGCGAGGCCGGCGAAGTTCGCGAGTCCCTGCGCGTAGCGCTTCACGAGACCGGTCGAGGGGTGCGCTAGCGGGTTGCGGATGAGCGTGTCGAAGTCGAGGGCGAACTCCTCGCTCATCAGCTCGATCGCTTGGTTGAGGTAGTTAAAGAGACCGACGTTGTTCGCGATGTCGGTCACCTTCGCCACCTGACCGCGTTGCGCGAGCGTGACGTCGATCGGCGTGTAGGCGATATCGCGGTAGGCAGTCGGCGCGACGCCTTCGCTCAGCGCGGCGGGAGCGCCGGTGCCGGTGAGGCTGGGCTCGGGCGGACGGAAGAATCGCACCGAGGTCGCGCCGATGTTGGACGGCAATTCCTCGAGCTGAGCGGTCTCCGCGAGGCGGAGGAGGGGGACGGCTTTTTCGAGCAGCTTCTTGGAGAAGTGCGGCTGGATGGTGTTGGAAACGACGGTGGTGTCGATGGCCATGGTGTTGGGGCGTGATCAGCTCACGCGGGCAATGGAGGGTTCGCGGTTAGGAGCCCCCACGATCGGCGGCCGCGGCGGCGGCGAGGACGAAGGCCTCGCGTTCGGCGTCCGTCATATCGTCCAGAGACTTGGTCCCGGGGGCCGGAGCGGCCGGAGGGCCGCCCCTCGGTGAGAGGAGTGAGTTGAGGCGCTTGATCTCCGCGTCCCGCTCTCCGAGCTGCTTCTCGAGCTCGGGGACTCGGGCCGCGGCTTGTTCGAGTTTCGCCACCTGCACGGCAGCGCGGAGGCCGGCAGGATCGGCGCGGAAAAACCGCGCGGTTTGCGGATCGTTCACGAGCTGCTGAACGCGCTGGAAGATGGGATTGTCGGGCTTTCCGACCTCCGGATCCTCCTTCACGATCGCAGCCGCCTCGGCGGCCCATTTCTGCTGAAACTCGGGCGTGCGCCAGACTTCCGCGGACGCGGCCGGAGCCGCGGGAGCGGCGGGCGCGCGGGCGCGAAGTTTCTCGGCCTTGCTCTTGGCGAGCTTAGCCATGGCGGTGTCGCCCTCGTCCTCGTATTGCTTCGCGAGCTGGTCGTAGGTGTCGGCGCTGATGCCGTGCTCGTCCTTCGGTGGCTCGGTCGGAGCGGCGGACCTCGCGGCTTTCAGCTGCGCGATCTCCTGCTCGAGCTGGGTCACCCGGGCGAGCTGCTGCTCGACCTGTTGCTCGCGAGCACGCACGCGCGCCTTTTCCTCGTCTAGAGCCTTCCAACTGCGATCGAGCCGTTCGGCATCCTTCTTCGCCTTCTGGTAGGCGCTTTCGGGTTTGCCGTCGGTCTTCGTGTCGGCGGGCTTCTTGTCGGATTTGTCGGCGCTCTTGTCCCCGTCCTTGGCGTCGGGATTCGGCTTCTCGGCCTTGTCCTGCTTGTCGTCTCCGGCGGGTGTCGCGCTCTCGCCGACTGCGGGCGGCGTGTCCGTCTTTTTCTCGGGCGCGGCCGAGGAGGCCGGAGCCGGCTGTCCCGCGTCGGCGGCCTGCACGATGGCAAGGACGTCAGCGTCGGAGGTGTCCGTCGCGGCGGGCGCGGCGGTGCTGGCTGTGTCGGGGGTGGGTGTGGCGGTGGCTGTGCTCATGTGCGATCTGCTTTCACGGCTGGTAGTGCTCGAGCGCGGCGCCGGCCGTGTCGGCGTCGGGCTCGGGATTGCCAACTTCCGCGTTGGCGATGCGGGAAAGGGTCTTGGCCATGTGCCACGCGGCGAAGTAGCCGCGGGCGAAGCCGCACGCGTGCTGCAACTGCTCGCCGGCCCGGCCCATCGCGTCTTGCGCGTGTCCCGCGGCGAGGTCGTGCATGATGATGTCGATCTTCCGCCCGACGGGGCTCGCGATGGCCGCGCCCCACTTTTTCGCCTCGTCGGCGGTGAGCGCGGGCTGGCCGTCGGGAATGGCGCGTGCGCCACTGCGCAGCGTCCGCACGACGTCGCGTTCGATCGGATCGAGACTCTCTTGCCAGCGACGGAACGCCTCGACGCGCGCGAGCGCGTCGCGCTCGGCGGCGGTGAGGACGATGCGGAGAAGGATGGCGCGGAAGCGTTTCATACGGCGGGCATGACCTGGGGAGCCGCGGCGGCGGCCTGCTGTTCTTGTGCGAGCTGATTCTGAGCGGCCTGTTCGAGCTGCCGGACGAACGGCTCGATCTGCGCGGATACCTGCTGCCAGCGGTCGGGGTTCGTCTCGCGCAGCTTCGCGGCATGGGTGCCGGCATGGCGTGCAATCAGCGCGAGTTGCTCTCCGGTGAGAGGTTCGTTGCGTTGGGCGCGGCGCTGCACGAAGCCCGCGATGCTCTGGATGTGCGCGACGTCGTCATCGGTCTCGCGCACCTCTGCGGGGAAGCCGAGCAGCATGACGGTGAGCTCTTGCGCTTGGTCCTCGATCTGCATCGCCTGCTGAGTGCCGGCATTGATGAGCAGCCGCTTGGTGAGGCGCGGATCGTCGGCGTTGAGCAGGTCGCGACGAAGCTCCTCCTGATTGATGAACGGGTCACCCCGGAACAGCTGGAAGCGCGCTTGCGCCTTTTGGATGACCATCGAGCGGTTCCAGTTGTCGCCGGAGCCGTTGAGCTCGACGTAATAGCCATCGGCGAGCGCGTTCGGCTCGATCTGGACAAACGCGCGCTCGATGTCGCGATACTCGCGTTTGCCGGTGGCATACTGGAGCAGGATCGCCCACGCCATGCGAAGCCCCTGCGCGAGTTCGCGCCGAAACTGACGCGTGCGCATGTCGCTCGCCTGCCCCATCACGCTCGCGATGAGCGAGACCTCGCGCGCGGTCTTATTGTCCTTGCCTTGTTGTTGCGAGCCGGTGCCGAAGTCGGGCGCGGCGATGAGCTGCTCGGCGACGGCACGCGTCCCCATCATCGCCTTGTCGATGTCGACTGGCGCACCGGGCATCGTCACGGCCGTCACCTTGAATGGCAGGATCTCGCCCGGACGCATGCGCAGGTTCTGCGTGTTGGCCGTGCCGTTCTCGGCCGAGAAGACCGGCGAGCAAGTGAGCGTCTGATAATCCTTCGCGGTGTTCCAGTCCTTGCAGAGCGATGCCTCGAAAGGCGCGATCCGCTCCATGATGCCCCGCGGATCGTAGTATCCACGATCCTTGCGTTCGACCGTCATCTCGAAGAACGGCGGCGGGGGCACCTTGTCGCCGAACACACCCTTGTTGTAGGGGAGGATGAAGTCGTCGCGGAGCAGGCGCGTCGGCGCGGCGGGCGAGTAGGTGCGCACGTGCCAGCGGTTGTCCTGATCCCGCGTGTAGACCTCCCACACGATGATCTGCCCCTTCGTAGTGGTTTTCGTGATACCCTCGCGCTGGCTCTTCGCCTGCTCGTATGCTCCCGAGTTGCCGGTCGCCGCGTCGCCGCCTCCGGCCCCGTCGCAGATGGCGCGCAGGGTGTCTTCGGACGTGTCGAAGCCCTTCACGCGCTTGTAAGCGTGCTTGCTGTAGTGCTGCACGTGGACGAGCCAATCCGCTTCCGCGATGCGTCCGGTGTGAGGCGGGACGATCAGGTGGATCGGGTTGATCGCCTCAAAGCGTAGTCGCTCGCCGGATACGTCCCAAAAGACTTTCACCGGCACGACGGCGCAATTGAGCATCTTGTCGACCGCGATCGCGATCTCGTCCTCGAAATTGGTCTCCTGCTTGAGCTGGTAATCGAACCACAACGCCACCGCGTTTTGGAACGCCTGAGTCTCCGGCCTGAGGCTGGTGAAACTCGCGATGGTATCGCCCGCGTAGAGCTGCGAGAGGTAAAACGGCTTTAGCTTCTCGATGAGCATGTCGCCCAGCGGGAAGTGCATGTCGGCCGCTTGGGGGAACGGCTTGTTGACGCGCCGCAAGCCGTCGTGGCGCATCTTATACCAGATCGCTTGCCGGTTCTCCCACGTGCTGCGGGCGTGAATGGCGTCGAGAATCTCAGCGTGGTCGACGTGCATGAGCGGGTAAAGGGTCAGCCGGCGAAGGCGCCGGGGAGGTCGGCCGCCAAGCCGTTCATTTCGGTGAGCTGCGCGAGCAGACCGAGACGGTCGTCGGCCTGCCCCGCAAAGGGGATGGGGTGACACGGCGCGGGGTCATCTATCGCGCCGAACAAGGCATCCGCCCGATCGGGCGAATCGAGGCCACGGGCCTTCATTTCGTCTTTCGGCTCCACATGGAGCCGGCCGGCGGAGTCGGTGAAGCCGCGGCGCTCAGTGAGCTGTGCGTCGAGGACATCGTCGGCGGGGCCGTCGAGGATGACGCGGCCGTTCTCCAGCTTCTTCGCGCCCTCATACCACATCTCGGCGGCGCGGTTCGCGTAATGCTTTTCACGGGCGGCGCTGCCGTTGTGGACCCGCTCGATCTGCCACCCGAGTTCCGCGAGCCGATCGAGCATGACCTTGCCGAGTCCATCGCCGTCGCCGGCCACGATCTGGCGGCACCGCTCGGGCGTGATCTGCATGCGGCGGAAGTGGTCGATGAACTGGCCGCAAGCGCGCATGGTGTCCTTCTCGCGCCACGCCGCCACGATGCGCACGCGGTTGCCGCGGCGGTAGGCGATGACGTTCTCGTCGCCGCCGGCCGCGAAGTCGCAGAACACGCGCTCGCTGCCGTCCATCTCCGCGGGCGGGTTGGCGCGGATCGCAGTCAGCCACTCGGCCTTGACGACCGCGCCCTCGACGCCGGCCATAAACTCCGCGAACACCTTCGAGCGGACCAGCGGATCATCGATGCCTCGCTTGAGGATCAGCTCAAGGTTCTTCGCGTGGTCGGCGTGCGGACACAACGACGCCGGCAGGTGAAAGCGCCGGAAAAACCGCGCGTTCGCCGTGTGGCTCTTGTAGAACTCACCCGTCGAACCGCCGCAGGACGAGGTGTAGAGGAGAGCCTGATACGTGCACCGGTCGACGGCGTCGAAGATCTGCTGAGCCACGCTCTTCGCCTCGTCGATGACGATGAGCAACGGGCCGTCGTCATGCTTCAACAGGTCGTAGAACGGATTTTTGTTACCGTGCCAGCCTTCGAAACGGCCGCCCTGATTCGTCGCGAAGCCGATGCACACGGAGCCATTGGGCGCGGCGACCGTCGTGTCGGTAAACTGCCAGCCCGCCAAGCGGCTCTCGCGCGATTTGAGCGCGGGGAAAATCTGCGCACGCACCTGACGCTCGACGCCCGATGTCACGACCACCTTCGCCCGCGGGTGCAGCGCCATGAACCAGAGAATCGCCGTCGGGATGATCATCGTGGTCTTCCCGGCGCCGTTGGCCGTGCGTGCGGTCGTCTTCGCGGTCGCGCCCGGCGCCACGTCGAGGCTGTCCACGATCTGACGCTGCACGTCGTTGTCGTGGATCTCGTAATACACGCGGCCGGTGTCCGGGTCGCGCACCTCGCCCACCTTCTTGCGCTCCGCAGCGTCGGCGAGCGGGAGCCCGAGGTAGTATTTCCCGAAGCCGTAGGGCGACGTGAGGAGCGCCTTTTGCGCCTCGTCGAGTTTGTCGATCGTGAGCTTCGCGCTCATCAATTCGGCCCTCCGGTGTTGGGGGTTGGCAACACGCCATCGCGCCGGGCGACGAGCACGTCGCGCCGCGCCATCGCGAGCGCGTCGAGCGCGGCCTCGGGCACGGCGACCACGGTCCCGCCGTGCGTGTCGTTGACGTCGCCCGACAGGTGCAGACCGGGGATCTTGCCCAGCAGCGACGCGAGCAAGCTGTCCGTCTGGTTGGCGAGCGTGACGTAGTGCTTTTCGTCGCGCTGCGCGCGGTCGCGGATGCGCTCATACTCGCGCACGTCTTTCTTCGACGTGCTTTCCGAGCCCTTGGTCGTCTCGTGCTTTTCCGAGGCGATGATCCACTGCTCCGCATCGGCCCGCGTCTGCATCGCCTCGAGGGCCTTCGCGTGCAGGATCACGCTCCGCTCATAGGTCCGTGCGATCACGCGGTCGGCGTTGCTCGCGAGTTTCTCGACGCAGCGCCGGTAGAACGCAAAAACCTTCGGTTTTCTAAGGGTTTCCGAGGCGATCTGACCGGCCGACCCTTCCGAGTAACCGGCCTCGACCGCAGCCTTGGCCATCTGGCCATGCCGCAACACGCCGAGCACAAGCCTCAGCTCGCGCGGATTAAGGGTGCTCACCCCTTCGGGCAGCTCATCGACCTGCTCGACACCGATCGACGCGAAACCCGCTTGGATTTCGGCGAGGGTCAGTTGGCGTTGGTCTTCGGGTCCGGGCACGCGCATAGGAAGCGCGCGCCCGCGAAGCGAGGGAACCTTGTCGGGTTGGTTGTTTCAGGGTGCCCCCTGAAACAACTTCAACTTTCCCGCCTGCGCTCCACGCGGAGCAGCGTGTAGATCTGCCGCTCGGTCCGTTGGAGGTGCCTCGCCGCCTTCGCGACGGGCCACTTGAGCCGGTCGACGAGAATCCACGCGACGACCGCACGTCGCCGAGCGACGTCCGCCCGGCGGTCGCGGCTGACGAGCACGGCCTCGCCGATCCCGACGATCTTCGCGACTGCGCGCAGCGTCTCGGCCGCTTCCTGCTGTTCGGCCTCGGCAACGAGCGCTCGCAATTGAGCCGCCGTCATGCCACGGCCCTCCGTTCCGCCTGAGCCCGCACGAAGGCGAGCAGGTCCTTGTCGCGCGCCACCTCGGCCCAGCTCGTCACCTCAAACGGCCCGCCTGCGCCGTAGTTGGTGCCGGCGAGCAGCTCGCGCCATCCCTCGATCTCCGGCACGTCCGGCAACGGCTCAGCGCGACGCTCGCGACGGAGCGCGGCAAACGCCTCGGCGTCGCCGGCGGGCGAGCACTCAGGGAGCCACGCGTTCTCGAACCACGCGCGGTCAACCTGGGCCGCGCCCTTTCGGCGGCAGGCCTTCGCGTATTCGTCGAGGATGTCGACGCCGGGGAACCGGTCGCGCAGCCGCGCGACCCAAGCCTCGAACGACTCGGGGGGCGGGGGGGGCGGCGTCCCGCGCCGCGCTCCCCTTCCCTTCACTTCACTTCTATTCATGGCGACCGCCACCGTGGCGACCGCCGCCTGTCTCCGCTTCGGTGCCGATGGCGGGGCCTCCGCGATGCCGAGCGGCAATTCGGGCTCTCCGTCGGGCGACGGATGCAACACCTTCCGCTTCGTGTCACGCTGTCCGTAGTTGAGGATTTTCCCGTAGGGCTTCCCTGATACGGTGTAGAGCTCGATCAACCCCGCGGTGTGCAGCTCTTGGAGCCACTGGCGGATGTGACCGGCCTTCACTCGGCCGAGGGAACGGCGGTAAAGGGTGAACCTCAGATCGTCAGCGTCGGCGTCAAAGCGGTCGGCTCCATCGCAGACGTGTAGCAGGTTTCTAAAAAAGAGTTGTTGGGCGAGGCCGAGCCGGCACACGCGCTCGCTGTCGAGGATACCCTCGCGCACAAGCACAGGACGCGGGATGTTCACGCGGCCGCCCTCCTCGTCACCCACGGCAGCGGATCGTATGCGCTCCCCGCGCCCGTGGTCCAGTAACTGACGGTCGTGTGATAAACGCCGAAGTCGCGGGCGATGCGCATGATCGTCTCGCCCTCGGCGCGTCGCCGGCGGATCTCCGCGACCGCCTGCGCGTCGAGCTTGTATTTGCTACGCGCGGCCGGCGCCAGACGCGGCGTTTTCTTCGGGAGTCGAGGGTTGCTCATGCGACGGCGAGGGAGCGGCGGGCGCGCCGTTCGTCGGCGCTCCACGCGGAGAGTTCGGGGACATTGGCCGCGACGAGCGCGGCGGCGAGCGGCGGGCAAACCGAGTTCCCGCACATGCGCACCTGTGCCGTCTTCGTCAATGGGCGCCGGACAAGCCGGCCGGTGGCCTTGTCCTCAAAATATCCCCAATCGACGACATAGTCGGCCGGGAAACCCTGCGCGCTGAAAAGCTCACGCGGTGCGAGCATGCGCATGCCGATATCGGCGAGCGCGTAGGTTGCGCCCGCGATGGGGACGGTCACGAGGCCGAAGCGATCGCGCGTCGTGATCGTGTGCATCGGCTCAGTCAACGGCGCGCCATCTTCCGCCGTCGCGTAGTATTTGACGAGGAAGGCGCGCACCTCGCGGGCGTGCAGGTGCGCCGCGACGGCGGGTTTGATGAGTCGCGCCATGACGACGCTGTGATGATCCTTTGAGGTGATCGTGTGGATCGGGCCGGAGATCCGCGCGCCCACCACGCCGCCGTAATGCTTCGCAAGGAATGCCGCTACAGGGCTCTCACCGGCGACGGTAAATAGCTCCGTCGCGTCGAGCACGTAACGCACCAGACCCTTAGCGATGCGGCGGCAGGTGGCCGGCGCGAGGTCGCGGGACCGGGTGAAGATCGAGGGACACGGGATCGTCCAGTCGATGCACTCGGCGGCCGTGCGCCACGGTTTGACCAGGCGATCGGCGACGGCGTCGCTCTCCGGATGACCGTGCGTCGGCGCGGGCCAGCGGATCGGCCGGCCGTCGCAACGCGCGATCAGGAAAAAACGCTTGCGTGTTGTCGGCGCTCCGTAGTCGCACGCCCGCAGCTCGCGCCAATCAACGACGTAGCCGCGGCGGCGGAGCGCGCCGACGAAGCACCGGAAAAACCACCCCTTGCGCCACGAGGAGGGATGGCCGTCCGGCGTCAACGGACACCACGTCGTAAACTCCTCCACGTTTTCGAGGATGATGACGCGCAAGCGACGGCCGTCGGCGCGCAGCGCATGTATCCACCGGAGCACTACCCATGCAAGCCCACGGATATTCTTGTCGCGCGGCTTGCCGCCCTTCGCTTTCGAGAAATGCTTGCAGTCCGGCGAGAACCACCCGAGCCCGACGTCGCGGCCGGCGGTCACCTTGGCCGGGTCCACGTCCCACACGCTTTCGCATTCGTGGACTGTCGTCGGGTGGTTCGCCTGATGCATCGCCACGGCTTCGCGATCGTGATTGATCGCGATGTCGGGCGAACGTCCGAGCGCGAGCTCGATCCCGGTCGAGGCGCCGCCACCGCCGGCGAAGTTGTCGACGATGAGTTCGTCGGAGAGGTCGAGAGATAGTTGGGGGCGGATCATTTCAACACGAGGGGTTTGCGAGCGCGGATGGTGCAGTCCTTGACGGCTACCCAGCGGCGACGGCCAAACCGTTTCAGGCCGCGCGCATCGGCGCGGCCGACGAGGACGAAGCGGCGGCAGTCGGAAACCTCCAAGATTTCGACCCACCAACCGCGGGCGGGATTACTGAGACGAGGCACGCGCACCGCGCGCCCGATGTTCGGATCGGTCGCGGTGCTCATTCCGGTAAAACCTCCCGCGCGTCCGGCTCGATCCAGCCGAGGCCGAGCGCGCGCAAAATCTCGAGTTCCTTTTCGCCGACGAACACCTCGCCGCCGTGGTATTCGCGCCCGCCTCCGGCCGCGAAGCGGTAGCGGCCGCCGCGCATCAAGCCGGCGTAGGGCGCGAAGTGGTAGCCCTTCGCCTCGGCGAGCTTCGCGAGGTGGATGTTGTGTTCCTTGCTCCCGGTCATGGCGAGCAGGCGCATCCCGAAGTTCCCGGGCACGTAGCCGGCGAGGTCGTTTTGGGCCCGGCGCGCGAAAAAGAGGTCAACTTGTATCCCGTTGGCCAATACGAGCGACATATTTTCCCGCCCTTGGGTGAGCACGCGGACGCTCGGCGAGGCCGTGGCGCGGGCCCGGAGCGCGTTCTCCTCGCCCTCGCGCGGGAGGATGACGAGGTCGATGTCGCCGACCTCCGGCCGCGCGCGGCGGATGCTGCCGGCGATTTCGATTTGTTCGCAGAACGGCCGAAGCTCGGCGACGATTCGCTCCGCGATCTTGCGGGCGGACGCGAGCGGCCAACGGGGCGCGGGGGTGGCGTCGCTCATTCGCTGCCTCCGCTCATGATGGCATCGTCGCCGGGCGTGTTGTTGACGACGGCCGCGCCGCCCGGGAGGACGGGCCGGAAAAACCCGAGCGAGCCGCGGCAAGGCAGGAACGCCACGGGCTCGGGGTCTTCGAGGTTGAAGCAAAGCGGACCGACAAACCACGGCGACGCGCTGTGATTGGCGCAGCCGGAAAGCAGCACGCTCCCCACGATCCCGCCGCGCGGCAGGTCGGCGAGGTCCGGAATCTCGCCGACAAATCCGGCGAGCCGGGCAAACGCGCAAGCCTCCTCAAACTCCCGGCGCGTGCAGCCCTTGGCGGCATGGATGAGGAAGCGCCCGCGAAAGCGCGTCGCCCAAGTGCGGTTTTCCACGTCCTTGCCGCCGTGGAGAATCAGCCATGCCCACGGCTGACGGATAGAAAGTGCGAGCATTGGACTCACGCGGCTTTCTCCTCGGGCTCGCCGGCCGCCTTGGGCACGCGGATAAACTCGACCTTGCGCACGATCAGCTCGCGCACCCAGCCGGTTTGCACGCCCTGCTTTTCAAACGGGCGGGCCGTCGGCTCCGCCTCGATCAGGATGAAGGCGCCCGGGACGAGCTTGGGCTCGCTGGCCTTTTGGACGAGCGCGTCCTCGATGACGCACTTTTCCGGAAACTCCCGCCCGAAGCTGTCGCGGACGTGCAGATCGAACAACACCTTGCGCACGGCCTGAGCGCCCGGCGCCGGTGGCACGTAGGCGGGCGCGGCCGGATGAGTCAGATAACCGGACACGATACGGAGGTTCATGGTTGGACGGTGGGTGGCTTCGGGGTCAGTTGCTCCGCGTGTCGTGGAGCAGGCTAAACGGTAGGTAGGTGTCTTCGAAACCGCACGCGGCACGGTGGCCGCCTCCGCCACGGCGCCGCGCGATTTCCGACAAGTCGAGGCCCGGGCGTAGTGACCGCATGGATACCCGGAACACCTTCCGTTTCGGATTCCACACGAAGGAAAGCCCGGCGTCATGCTCCGGCCCGGCGACAAGCTCGTAAGCGTCGGAGCTGAGTCCGGCCGCGTTCACCGCGATCCACTTGAGCCCCTCCCAATCGAGTGTAAACGCGTGCTCACGCATCAAGCTGAGGAGACCCTCGCGCTGCGCGTGCGACACGTAGCGCGCACACTTGAGGAGGTGTTCGACGTAGGCGTCGCCCGCGGTGCGTCCGTCGAGGAGCAGTTTCCAATCGATCTCTTGCGAGCGGAGGCCAGCATTGAGCAGGCGGGCGCGCGGGTCGCGATGGTCCCAAATGTCGTTTTCGCCGATGAGGCGCACGGCGAGCGGCTCGTCGACGCGGCGCTCGACAAACTCCGCCTTACCGGGGAGCGCGACACCGATGGCGTTCCCGGTTCGCGCCGCCTCTTCGTTGGCGATCTGTTGGGCGACGAACCACTGCCAAGCGAGCCGGCAGGCCGCGACGCCGTCGATGCGGTAGCCGCGGATGCTCGCCGGGTATTGCTCGATCGCGGTCTTGTGGTGGTCGATCCACACAAGCCCCGGGTGCTCCATCAACGAGGGGACGGAGAGGTCGAGGATGTAGAGCAGCGCGTCGGCCGGGATGGGCGGCGGCATTTCGTTGTAGTCGAGGCCGATGAGTTCGGCCCCGGGCAGGAAGTGGCGCGCGATCTCACGGCAGCAAATGCCGTCGTTGTCGGCGCGGTGATAGATGACGAAGACAGGGCGGGCGGTGGTGTTCATTGGTGGTTGGCGGTGATCAGTATTCGCCGAGGTCGAGGAGCCCGGAGTAATGCACGGCCGGCCTCGGCGGCGGCGGACGGGAAAGGGTGACACCCTCGGCGGCCTCCACGCGGGCGCCCAAACCAGTAACGGCGCCACTTTCACGACGGTCACCGCTCCTTTCTTTCGCGGCCAAGCTGCCGCCGAGGGTGAAGGTGTAGGCGGCATCCGGACCGCGGCCCATGAATGCCTGGCGCGCGGTCTCCATGCCGACATGGCGCCAGCGGCCATCCGCCTCGCGCACGACCAGGCGATGAGTGACGAGCCAGCGGAGCGCGTCTTGGATCGCGCCGTCCTCGAGGGCCGCTCGGCGCAGCCCGGGGGCGTTCTTCGGATCGCCGAGATGGGCCGCGATCGCGTCCACGTCGAGCGCGCCACGACGGAGCAGCTCGTCGTAAACGGCGAGTCGCACCCCGGTGAAATCGGCCAGCACGTCCACCCAAATCGCGGGCGTGGTCGCGGCGGCTTGCTCGACTGGAACAGAGACGGTCACTCGCGGGAGGGGTTTCTAATCTCGGCAGACCTCGCCGCGCTGGTGAGGTTGGCGCCGGCGACGGCGAGCTTTGACCGAAGCTCGCGCGCCTCCAGCTTCGCGACGTTGATGCGTCGGTTTTTCTTGGCCATGTCAGTGCGCGTTAGGGGTCAGGGCCGAAACGAGCCGGATTGATTGCCGGCGCGGCCCGAGCCGGGGTCCTTTGCGGCCTCTTTGCGCGCGCGGTCTTCGATGAGCAGCCGCTCGTAAAACCGAACCACCTCACGTGCCTCATGCGGGTCGAGGGAGCCGGGCGAACCGATGCCGGCGGCATCGCGCAGGTGAATCGCGACCGCGGTTGCAACCTCTCGGGCGTCGCGCTCCTCCCGGGAGCCGGCGCAAACCTGCACGATGCGGTGGATCACCCACGCGGCGGCGCAAATCCCGAAGCCGCCGAGAAGGATCGGTAGCACCTTATCGGCGAGCAGCCACCAGACGAAGCCTTCCTTGGCCTCGGCTCCGAGCTGCGAGAAAAGCTCGAGCAGAGCTTTGATTTCTTCCGTGTTCATTTTGGGGAAGGAGGCCGCGCCCTCGCGGACGCGGCCGGGTGATGGTCGCGGGGAGGGTTATTTGCCGAGGACGGCGGCTTCCTTGCGGGTCACGACCGCTACGTTGCCGAGCAACACGGTCTCGCCGGTGGCGGCTTCGATGTCCTTGCGGACAAGCTTCCACGCGTGTTCGACGATCTTGTGCGGGCGGATGAGCTGATACTCGAACTTCGCCGCGCCGCGCTCGGCGCGGAAGCGCAGCCGGCAAAGCACGATCTGCGCGGTGCCCCCGCGGAATGGCGCCACCGCGATCGCGAAGAACTCCGGCACACCGATGGTTCCCTCCGCGCTGCTCGTGGCGGACACGGTCTCGTTATACGTGAGTTGCATCTCGCCGTTGTGGCGGTTGATCTTCGAGGCGAAGGTCACGTCGGTCTTCGCCTGCAGAGTGAGGGCCACGGAAATGAGCTGCGCGCTCGTCGGCAGCTTGCCATGCGGCACGGGGAAGCCGGCCACGTGGGTGATCTCCTCGCCGGGCACGATCACGTCGACGGCGTTCTCTTCGAGGAACTCGGCGAATTCGACCTGGGTCAGCTGCTTGCCATTGAACTTCATCCACCGCGCCCATTCCGGCGTGGCGACGAGCGGCAGCTTGGCCACATGATCACCCCAGCCCGGAAGACCGGGGTCGGTGATGACGACGGGGGCGGCGGTGTTGCCTTCGCGCGGCTCGATCGTGGCGGGGATGTGGGCGTCGAGGATCGCGGTGAAGTGCCCCGACGTCTCGGTCACCTCGCCGAAGATAACGAGTCCGGGCGTGCGATGCGCGTTCACGTAGTCGGCGAACGAGGCGGGGTCGCCGAGGGTGGCCTCGCCTCGCTTCGCGAAGGGCGAGGCGCACAGGTGCTCGACGGGCTGGATGGTTTTGTCGGACCAGATGAGGACCGGGTAGTCGATGGCGGGTCCGCATGCCGTGTGTCGCTGGGCGGTCACGCTGGCTTTGGCGAGGTCGGCGATGTGTTTGACGGCGTCGCCGTCGAGCGAGGTGTTGCTCATGTGTATCGGATTTTTAGTTACGAGTGGTGGGGACGGGTGGCGGGAACCGCCGGGCAATCCAGAGCCTGAGGCTCAGTGGGGGGCGGACCGGCCCGGTCTTCGACTCGCTCCCCCTCGGACGATTCCCAAAGGCTTTACTTGGCGGCGGTGGCGATCGGCGTGGCGGGCGCGGCGACCGGGGCCGCGGCTTGGCCGCCATCGGCGACGGTAAAAGGCATCTGCATCTGATCGGGGTCGTTCTTGAGCAGCTCGCCGTTGGGGCCGACGTAGGCGAAGGAAACGGAACGCTCGGGCTCGGGCAGCTTCGGCACGATCTTGCCAGTGATCTTCACGCCCTTCGCGCCGTTGCGGGCAAAAGCGAACTTGAGTGTCAGCTCGGCCTTCTTGCCAGTCGCGCTGACAGCCTGCAGGACGTCGGCGAGGTGCATGTCGATCTCGCCGAGCGTAATGCCGCCGGGGTGTTGCTGGAGCAGGTAGATGAACGAGCCGCCGACGGCGTGCTCGGCTTTGTTATGGGATGACGTGGGCATGGTGGGACGGGGAAAGGAGGTCACTCGGCACCGGCCGGATCGGTCCCGGGCGGCGTCTTCGCCCCGGCTCTCGTGGGGGATTTGGCGCCGCGCGGGCGGGTGCTCCCGGGCGCGTCGGCCGCCGGCGTCTTGGCTGCATCCGGCGGCGTCGGGGCCTCCGCGCCGGTGCCGAGTGAAAGAGGAAGCTCGCCCGCGGCCGGAGCCGCGGCGGGCGTGGTGGAAGCGCGGACGGCCCTCACGTCGGCTGGGGTGAGGGCGTGAAGCGGCGCGCGAGCGGCCGGCACGGGCACGATCGAGCCCGGCGGCAGATCCGCCGCGACGGTGGCGAAGTCCACGGCGCGGCTCTCGAACTCCGAGCAGTAATCGACGGCCTTGACGCGCGGCCAAGTGCTCACGCCCGACATCGGAGCGCGGCGGCGGCATTCGCCCACGCAGTCGCTGTAGATCGAGCGCGTCGCGGGGATCTTCGAGAAGTGGCGGCAGGTTTCGCAGGTGTTGGGCATGGCGGCGGCAAGGGGCGGTTAGGAGAGAACTCGTTTCCAGTGGACGTGCTTGAGGGTGTGCTTCCCGCGGCGGTTGACCGTCGAAAGCTGCACGGTGAGGCGTCCGTCGCCGTGCCCGATGACGGTGCCAACGCTGGGGCGTCGCTGGCCGTGTTGGAGCATCACGCGCACGGGCGATCCTTTCGGCCAACGGCGCTTCAACTCTTCGTCGAGCCGGGCGCTCGCTGCGTGTTTTGCTGCTTCGTAGCTTTCGAGAACGGTGCTCATACGGGGAAATCTGCGGCGGTGGCTCCGGGCACGAAGACGAGCGCCTCGCTCATGCCGGCGCTGCCTCGCGTGCAGGTGTTGACGAGCACCCCGCCGCGCACGGGCAGGATGCGTGTGCTCTTGCGGGTGCCGTCGGCCCGATCGGCGACACGCTCGATGACACGCCAGAGGCGCGGATTGAGCGCATCGGCGGCGGTCGACCTGGCCTTCGCGGGCGGCGTGGCCGGCGGCTTGGACGGCGTCGGCGGCAAACCGTGGTGGCGCAGGTCCGCATCGGTGATCGTCGACGGCTTGCGCGGGGCGTTGTAGCGACGGCGCGGATACACGGGGGCGGTGCTCATGCGGCCTTTCTCTCCTGCACAGCGGGGAGCCCGCTGAGGATCGCCTCGATGTAGGGGGCGGCGGCCGCGACCGCCGCGGTCAGCTCCGCGAAGATCGCGGAGCGCACCTCGTCGGGCACCACGGTGCCGAGTCGGCAGTTGAGAAAGTCGTCGACCCGCTTCGCCGCGAGCATCAGCCGCGCGAGCGCCGGGCGCCGCGCGTCCTCGCGCACGGCCGCGAGGACCGCCGCCGGGGCGGTGCATTCGAGCGGGGCGCTCATTCCTCGCCCTCCGGATATTGGATGGCCGCGCCCCGCCGACGCGCCTCGACGATGGCGAGGATACGGTGTTGCTGACCGGCCGCGCCGGCACGGCACAGGGTCGCGAGGGCTTGCCAATTCGCCACGTCGAGGCCGAAGCCATAATCATTCATGAGGCTAAGGAATCGGCGCAGGCAGGCGCTCCCCCGTTCGCTCCGGCGGAGGCGGTCGATAGCCTCCGTCAGTTTTTCCGGCGTCGGTGCCATGCGTTCCGCGCGGTCTTCGGCGGCAAACGCCTTGCGCAGATCGGCCATCAGTTCGGCCTTTTCGGTGTCTTCGGTAGCAGCCGCGGGGCAGTCGCCTCGCGCTGCGGTATGGGTGTTGGTTTTGTTGTTCGTATTCATGCCAAGAAATAAACCGAGGTGAGGGGCGGCTCAGACGGAGCCGAAGAAACCGGCGCGATGACGCGCGATGGTGGCGCGCAGGCCGCCGTTCATGACCGAGGCCACGATCGCGCGGATCGGCAGGCGGTAGCGGGGCAGCTTCTCCCCTGCGCCGTCGTTGCGGCACGGGAGGTCTCCGCGCTTGCACAGGCGGGTGATCGTCGCCGCAGAAGGGGTGCCCCCGAGGCGGGCGCTCAGCTCGGCCGGGCTGCCGAGGTTACGCCGATCGGCGGCGCGGATGACGAAGTCGCGCCCGCTCGCCTGCGAGGCCGCGTTGGCGAGCTCGCCCGTCGGGAAGCTCCGCACGTGGAGCGATCCATCGTCCCCGCGCACGAGGCCGCCGTAAGACACGATCGAGGTGCGCACGCGATTCATTCGGAGCCAACCTCCTGCGTTTGGACGTTTGACACCTCGTTTACAGGGGCGTTTATTGCGAAACAGACTGCATTTCCGAGAGGGACGCAGGCGTTGTCCCACTCAAGCTCTCCGCGCGCTAATACCTCCCGAAAGTGCTCGACCTCACGACGTTCCGAATCAGTCGTCGCATAGTTGGCCCACGTCCGAATGGATTTCTTCAGGTAGTCAGCAAGCGCGGATTTCATGAAAGTGAACCTAATTCACTTAAAGTGCATCGCGCCGTCAAGTCTCGTCTTTACTGAAAGTAAATTTTATTCAGGAATTGTTCCACATGGAACAGAACAAGCCTATTTTCCACGTCCCGGCGGCCATCGAGGCCCTGCTCACGCGACACGGCATGACGCAGGGCAAACTTGCGGCCGCGCTCGACATGTCGCCGGCCAACCTGGTGAAGGTCATGCGCCGCGAAGACCCGCAGCGCCTCAGCGTGCAGACCCTGCACGCTATCCGCCGCCTCGATTTCCTTACGCCCGCCGAGGTCGGCGGCTTCATGATCGCGCACCTGCGCGACGAGCTACTCCGCGCCGAGGAGGACCTCCGCCGCTACGTGCTCCGCCACGTCGAAGGCGTCGATCTCTCCAGCCTCGATCTGACGGCGGAAATGAACGCCGACATCGGCATCATCGCGCGCGCCGCCGAAAAGGACGCGGACCTCGCCGCGCTCATTTCCTCGCTCGCGGATCGCATCGCCCTCGTCGAAGCGACGAAAGCCGACATGAAAGCCGAGGTCATCCAGTTCCCCGCGCCGCCCGCTCAGGCGCCATACGATGCGAAAACGAAACGGGGATCAGACAAGATAAACTGAGGCCAAAACCGCTGCCGAGATGATCCAGACCAATCGTCGCCAACATAGCATCGCGTGGTAATCATCGGGATGTATCTGCATCCACACGAAATCATGCTCTCGATTCGAAATCATTCCACGCATCCACCAGAGCATACCCGCCAATAGGAGGAGCAGCACATCACGAACCGGACGGCCGACGATCAGGGCGAGCACGCCAACAGATAGAACGGCCGTCTCGGAGAGCGACGGAAGCGGACCGCTTCGCTTCATCAAAACTGCACCTGATACCGCCGCCCCTTGTTGTCTTGCCCGGTGCCGTGCCCCTTGGGGACGAGCCCCGGGCGGATCGTGAGAAATATCTCGATGACCGTGCCTTTGTCGCCGATGAGGACGCCGCCGGCGTTCGCGCTCGTCGGTCGGTGGAAGGTGTTCACCGTCGCGCTCTGGCCCGTTTGCCAGTTGGTGACCTGCGACGTCGACATCCCTCCGCCGTTGTAGGTGCCGGTATACTGGCCCTGGAACTTCTCGCCGGTCTTCGGATTGGTGGCCCGCATCTCGCCCGTGCCGTAACTGCGCTCGATCTCGAAGCCGAGGATGGTGGCGTCATCGAGGTCGTAGATTTTGCCGCGGATCGCTGTTCCGCAGGCGGCGAGCGCGAGCGCGGCGAGGAAGAGCACGATCCGCGAAAAGGCTTTCATGCGCCGACGGATAGCGCCTCCGCCCGCACCGGCTCAATCTTTTTGCTCTCCGCTTTCGACGTTGGCCGGCCGAGGCGCTCGACCGCGCGAGCTTCCTCGGGTGACATCAGCGCGTGGTAGTGAGCGAAAATGATGTCCTTGCTCGTCCCTGCCATGCGAGCGACGACGGCGTCGTCGGCGAGCAGTTCGCACTTGGCGGAAATCCACGTGTGCCGCGCGGCGTCCTGTATCCAGCGCACGCCGGCGAGGTCACAGATCTTCCGCCGTTCCCCTGTCGTCGGTAGCACGATCGGCGTCGGCTGCTCACGCAACCAAGCGGCGGCCTCCGGGGACAATGGCACCACGCGGTTCGCGCGCCCGCGCATCTTGCCACCCTCGACGCGGACCAAGGGAGTCTGACCATCGAGGTGAATACGCGCCTGTTTCACCTCACTCGGCCGGAGCCCGGCGAGGAAGAGCAGACCGACCGCGCGCGCATGCAGCCCCGGCCGCCGCTTGTCACCCCGCTTACGCCCTCCTTCATAATCAGCGACCGCGTCGAGGATGCGTTGGCAATCCTTGGCGGCATAAACGCGCGGCCGTCCTCGTTCGATCTTCGGCCGGCGCTGCTCGTGCAGCGGATTGAATGTGAGCACCTTTTCCTCGCGCACCAAGTAGGTAAGGAAGCTGCTCACCGCGTTCATATCGTTCTTCCGCGTCTGTGCGGCTAGGAGCTTGCCGTCGGCGCCTCGACGGGTGCGCAACGCAAGGCACCGCTCGGGCGTGATGTCGGCGATGGTGGCGATCTGCTGCCATGCCATCCATGCCTTTACGCGCGCGTCAAGGTTGTGCCGGGTGACCATCGTCGCCCCCTCCTCGTGGACCTTGTGGTCGAGGAAGCGTTCGAGGAACGGCTCGAGCTCGCTCCTGTTGGCCGGCCCCCTCCCCTTGCTATCGAGAAAGTCCCGGGCGAGCTGCGTAAAAGTCACGTGTGGATAATCGACGTCGAGGAGCGCGCGTGCGTTGAGCACGTCGGCGCGGATCTCGGGCGACAGGTCGAGAGCGCGGACACCGCCGGCTAGGATCGTGCCCTGAATCTCCGCGAGCTTCCGCTCCGCCTCGGCTTGGCTTTTGAAGTAAAGCGGCCTCCGCTTGGCCCGTCCGGAGCGCTCTCGCTGGGTCGGATCAATGATCATGATCATGTGCGAGTAGCGCGGGTGTTTGATCTTTCGAATGACCGGCAGCATGTATGCCGTTGTATGGCAGAAACCGGGGAAATCTGTCGAGTTTGTAAGATTTGAAGGGAGTGCGCAAAAAAGCCGCATCCCATTGACGGGATGCGGCTTAAAGCTGGTGCTCCCGGCGGGAATCGAACCCACATCACCGGCTTCGGAGACCGATGCACTATCCATTGTGCTACAGGAGCGCTAGCAACCGGGCGCCACGGCGCCGGCAAGGCGCATGACACTGCGCC